>FUFK010040828.1_pt1 | contig 96096 bp, 114 predicted proteins | sample 1021851 | NCBI WGS metagenome assembly FUFK01 (sample SAMEA51879418, study PRJEB19060) | metagenome
AAATCTTGTCTCGCTTCTCTCCCTCTGGTCTTGCAATCGCAGACATCAACTCGTTGAAGAATCCCAACGCTGGTTGTCGGACGTTCTTGTAGTTCCTGTAGTTGAAACCCGGTTTGCCCTGATGAAGTTCGTGAAAGTCCTCCTCGTCCATTTCCATTATGTCCTTGAGGCTATTCAGAAGTCTTCTAGCATCTGAGCGTTCCATGCTCAATAGGTGTTCCTTGAGATTATCNTTGGTAGTGGGTTCTCTGAATTCCTTGAAGGATGCCGATGGAGAGACTCCCACTATCAAATCGAATACCTTAGCCCTTCGATTCTTACTGCCTTTCATGTAGATTGGCGTTGCCTTTAGCAGACTATCCGCTTTCAGAATAGTCTGCCAAGACATAATCACACCTCTTCGTAAGTAGACTCACCGCCTAACGGTGCTGGTGTTTGATTGCTCATTCTCCTAGTTCTATCAATCAGTGATTGTTGACCGCGAGAATACTCAGAGTCCTCTTGGTATTTCGTGCAGTTTCCCTTGGGGCCAACTGTGATGTACTCCAAAGTACATTGTCCGGCTTCGTTGTTAACGCAATTTCTTGCGGCACATAGGCCCACCTTAGTTTCTGCTATCTTCAAAATGTCATTCCAACTCATTATCATCACCTGTCCTTTACATGAATTACTTCCACTTGTTCTTTATCCTTCGCCCAACTTCTGAAAGAGGGTATGTGGTCGTTCCTATCATCGAATATTTTGATTTCCGCATTTGGGTTCTCCTCAAACATCTTGTCGAATATCTTCAACTTGTAGTCCAATGTCCTACCCCTCGTAAAATACTCCTCATCGAAATTGATGTTGTTTTTCCTGAGAACCTTTCTGACTGCTTCCTTTATCTCTTCCTTGAAGTCTGTTCTACCTGTGCATAAGACAGTCTTGCAATTAGCATCGCCTTCGCATTCTCGGAACTTCTGCAATATGGATTGATTCACAGGAATGTCATGCATGTCCATATCGAGGCTCTCACCCCTACTCCACCAACCGATGTGAGGGTATTCCTCACCTGTGACTTCCTCATACCTTTGTTTTCCCTCCTCCTCATGTGGAGTGAAAAATAGCGTATCATCGAAATCAATAATGTAGACTTTATCGATTGCCTTCAGTATGTCTCTCCAATACATCCTATCACCTATTGCGGAACTTCCTGCACTGTGCCTGTAAGAGTCCCACTGAAATCTTCAAAGTTCTCTTGTGGTATCTGATTGGAGTTGAATGGCTTACCGTCGGGGCTGACTGCTACTGTGATATGAGGGAAGAACTTGCCATCTTCCCTAACTCCATCTACTGTGACCGCCATTGCCTTGTCACTCATACCCACACCAGTCATATTCAAGTTGACTTTCTCTCCTACAGTGTATTGTGAATCGTCCTTCAATGACCCCATCCTGATTGTCATGTGATGACCATAAGGCTTCCACCCATCAGGAATATCCAATGCCAACAGTTTTTCTCTAGAGGCATCATCTAGAACTATTGCAGAATAGGCAATACCGCTCTTTCCTTTCAATATCTCTTTCCAACTCATGCCATCTTCTCCTTCAAAATTGACTTCCAAGTTTCTTCAAAATTTCTATCTCTACCTTTATCATCTGAAAAATCAAGCCACAACTCCCATGCTATCTCAGAAGCCGCATCTGCAAAAGCACCTTGACTGTCTTCTACAAATTCTTCCCACAATTCATCGGGAATGACATCACCGGGACTGAGGCCCATTTTGGAAATTGATTCCATGTGTTTCTTCTCTATGAATTGGTAAAGATAGGCTCCTTCGGGTAATTTTACACCCCACCTGCTTGTTGTATCGCCAGTCATTGCATCTTCTCCTCCATCTGCTTTCTAACATCCAACCAGACATCAGGATGGTTCTGCGCGAGAACCTCCTTGATGACTTGCATCTGGTGAACGATGACAGTATCCTGCCTCTTGTGAACCAACTTGCCCTTGAACTCCATCAGGTACTTCAGGCTCTCTCTTACTTCCTTGGCTAGTTTCGTAAGTGAGTCAATTGCCTTCGGACTCAAATCCTCGTTGTCGAAAAGCGTATCCAACTTGCTATCCAACCTAGCGATGTTGTTGCTGAGTGTGTCTATCTCATTGACTTCCTTGACTGCAATCATGTTGGCCGCAGACTTCTGCACCAGTGGTTGTAAGTGATGCGTCACATGACGGTACACTTGGTCTTCCGTACAACCCACCATCTCTGCTACTTCTATCGGGGATATCGCAGTATCATGTAGCCTCTTCTCAATCTCCGCTCTCATTGGGGATGTGCATATCTTGCAACGTGGATTAGATGACTTCTCGTACTCTCCCATGTGATTTCGTTGATGCTTCGCTGATGTTCCACTAGGCCAATTCTCAAGACGGTCTAGTTCATCAGGCGTTATCACCGAGTCATTCAAATCGGACTCAAGTTGCTCCCGATTCTCATGCTGGCAAAGTCTGCATCTCTTACGTGTAATCATGGTTTTAGTACCTCTCCAAACCAAGATTTTTGTTGCATATTAGGGTCAAACTGTGTTAGGGTCGTTTGCTTTGCGGCTTGTATTGCTTTATCCATTTCTGGTTGCATTAAGGCAAGTGCCTTGTCTCTAATACCGAATGTCCTAGAAAACATTTGAGATAACGGACCCAATATATAGCGAGATATTTCTGCATCAGGATAATTGTAACTCATCATACCCGGAACTTGTCTGCTCATCTCTTCTAAGAGTGCTTCAACGGGAGTTTCTTTCAAGGACTTTATTTGGTCATTCAAACTAAACTGTCCTTGACCATTCTGTTCCCATGCTTCTGACGCTACTCCATTACCTTCCAATGCTAGTATAAACCCATACAAGTCTTGAAGGCTTCTCATACTTCCTATTCTGCTTTTAAATTCATTAGCCTGTTGTTGTAGGGCTTCTGGTGAAAAATATGAATCTGCGCCTCCTTGCGGTTGTTCCTGTGTTTGTTGTTGCGGTTTTCTGAATCTTCCTAGGAATTTGCGAATGTCAACATCTTCTCTCTGCAACGTCTTGAACCACTTCGCTATATTCTTAGTATCATCCAATTCCCTATCAGGGTCAACATTGAACTCCTCTCCCCTTCTCATTACCTTGCCTGTTGCTTGGTCTATGTATTCGCCTTCTTGCAACTCCTCTTCCTGTGGAGGCATTGATGGCGCACCGGGCGGCATCGGCATTCCCATTGGTGGCATTCCCATTGGTGGTGGTGGCGGTGGCGCACCCATTGGCATTGGTGGTTGCTTGCTCACTGAGTAGTAGTCATCTTTCTGGTCACTGTCTTTCATGTCTTATTCCTCTTCGCTTTTTCTCTTTCGGATTGGATTCTCTTTATCTTGGCTCTTCCCTGTTTAGTCGGTTGCCTATCACCAAACAATAGTTGGTTGAAGAATCTGCTGGGTTTGGCTCTTGTGTAGGTTTCTCCTTTTGTGCCTTGGGCTGTTGGTTCTGCACCTGCCCCTTGCTCTAGCAACTCATCCAACTGTATCTGATATGCCTCTCTCTCATCGGAGGTAATTGACTCATCGCGCACCAGATTCTCAAGTCTTCTCCTCTCCTCGTTGTACTCTTTGTCTGCGGCAGTCAATTCGTATACGTCATCCTTACCGGGCTTCTCCCACATGCCAGTCTCAGGATTGAATTTTCTACCTGCGAACTCTACTTCCCTACCTGCGTATCCACCAGTGCCGAATTGCTCGACAATCTTATCATCTGACATCTTACTTCCCCCAATAAATGGGAGTCTATTTGTGGGAACTCCCTTACTACTTGTTTTCCCTGCCACAACATTGTCTCTTGCAATATCTCTACCTAGTTTGGCCGCACCACTAGCCGTGTCTGAAATTGCCTGTCTAACTGGCTTGGTAACTCTACCAGCCGCTCCACCTGTTGCTTGGTTAATCGTAGAGCCAACTTTTCTAGCAGTCTGAATGGGTTTGAAAACAGGGGTAGTCGCAACATCCATCGCTCTACCGACATTCTCTGGTAGTTTTGTTGTCACTTGTTCAAGACCTGCACCGAGATTAGCACCGACATCTCTCAATGTACTTCCTGTACCTCTATCTCGTAATGGATTCAAATTAGAGAGAGTCTGTGTAGCACCTTCTTTTAGTTGCTGTCTGTAGTCCTTTCTTCTAGCGGCTTCTCTCTGCTTGGTTCTCTTTAGATTAGCGGCTTGCCTTTTCGCATCTGCCTGTTGTTGCTGAAAAAACTGAGCAGTTTCCATTTGTTCATCAGTATCAGTAGGTGTTGAGTAATACTGAACTCCTTCAGGAGAGAACATCGGAGTCTGTTTCAGAACCTCAAACCAACTCATCCCAATCACTTCTTCGGTTCATGTGTGTAGATGTCTCCATCCTTGTGCATGAATATCTTGCCTTCCTTCTCCATCCGTGATAGAGCCTCTTTCAATTTGCTCTCCTCACCGAACTGCTTCAGGTTCTTCATTCCCAATGCGCCACCTTCCTTCTCAATCTCACTTAGAATTTGACGCTCTAAATCCTTCATATCTTCTTTCAGAATGTCTTTCCAACTCATCTCTTACCACTCCCATAACAATACATGCAATAAGCCAATGCGTAATTCCCCTTAGATACTTTTACTCCACAACAAGGCAACTTCATCTCTTTAACACATCCATCCACGACATCTCCAAACTACCAGATGACTTCTGCGCTCTGTCAGGTTCCCTCTCTGGTTGAATGACTTCCAACAGTTTGTTCTGGTTCTTGAGCCTAACATAACTACCTCGTTCGTCACCAGCCTTGTATATCAGTTGGTTAATCTGCTTGGGTCCGAAAGTCACGTATCCCTCCGTCACCTCCATTCCCTCTGGAAGATTGAGATTGATTTGTTTCAATGCCTTCTTTGCAAAAGCCTTCTCCTTCTGAGTGTCGAACCTGACTAGCATCTGACCAATCTCCTTCTGAACCATTCTCCATTTCAAATGACCATTCTTCGTGATGTACTTGCTGTTAGTCGGATTCCTATCCATGTTAGCCGCAACCCTATCTGCGTACTTCTTGAACTCATCAATCTCATATGCAGTAACACCAGTTCCCTTGCCGGTCAGAACAACGGGGTCAGTACCAGCACCAATCTTGAGGTTCTTCCTAATCAGGTCATAGACCTCATCTGCCTTGCGAACAACCTGAATCAGACTCTTCGTCCCTTGGAATGAATCGCTGACAGAACCATCCCCGTACATGGCTTGCCACAGTGGGGGTTTGGCAGTATTCATCGATTCGGAATACCACTCCTTGTTGACTGAACTGTAATCCCCACCGGGATTGACTATCTCCATCTTGTCCTCAAACACAGGAGTCCGATAGTGACCGAACAAATCGTAGGGGTCAATCCCCCTTCCATTGTCATCAACATCTCTTATTCCCTGAAACGGGATGTTCCTAGGATTGAATCTGCCAAATCGACCACTTCCCTCATCGACTTGCTCCATCCACTCCTTCAACACAGTGAACTCCTGCAAACCAACTAGGCTCACCTTGCTACCAGTATCGAACTTCTTGAACTTGTCAAGTTCATCCAGTATCTTCTTGCCGGAGAACTCCAATCCTATAGGACTCTTGCCCCTCTCCCTCTGTGCAACACCGTGTTTCTGCACAGCATCTAGCAAGTTACTACCCTTGACGGTTCCCAAATCCGTAGAACTCTTGGCGGCAGATGTCCATTTGGAGACTTCCCTAGTCAAACCCTCAAAGTCACCTAGGTCAACATCGGCATAAGCCTTGACACCAGCCTGTCCGGTATCAACAATTATCCTTCCCTTTCTTACGCCGCTTTTTCTTTCTGCCAATGGAATACCCCCCTGTCTTGTTGTTGAATAATGCAGAGGTCGCTGATGAACCAGTGGTTACAGCACCCGCCATCTTGAGTTCTTTGAACCATCTAGGTAGTTCTTCTGTCATGCTTGCGCCCCCCCGATGTGCGCTCGACCAATTATCTCGCCTATTTGCTTTCCTGCTTCTATGTCGGATGGAAAATGGACTCCCATCTGAAGCCTAGCGAGTGAGATGTCATTCGCGGCATCCATCAATTCCTTCTTCTTATCAGGGAACTTGTCCGATAGGAAAGTAGCAATTCCAATGGCCTCTATAGTGTGACCGCTTGGGTAGGAGGGAGAATCAAGAGTGTCCGTCTTCGGCTTGTCAATCTTATCGCTAATCTGATACGGCCTCGCTCTCTTGTGCTTCATCTTCTCCTTGATGGTATATATCTTCAAATCGTCAACCAAGTCCTTGTAGTCACTCTGCTTCTTGCCGACGATGGAGAACAGCATCTTCTTCGGGAACTTGTCAGTCTCCTTGATTTCACCAGAATCAAGTTCCTTCTCCTCCATGATTGCGAGAACCTCATCAAGTTCCTCCTTACCATCAGGTGGAGACAACTGTGGCAAATCGACAATGATTGTCGGCTCCTTCTTCAATCTCCGCTTCTTCCTATCAGGCAACTCGCCAGTCCACTCTTGGGTCTTCTTGAGAATGGAGAACCAATTCATTATGTCACCACTCTCATGTTACCAGTTATTGGAACCTTAGCAACTGATGTCTCTAGTAGTTTCCCACGAACTCCTGACTTACCACCAGTTCCAACCAATTCATCCGGACCTCTCTCAAATTGGATATCAGCATTCGGCTCTATCTCAAGAATGACATCTAAATCCCTTTTACTATCCTTCAAGTATTCTCTAGCATCATCTAGGTTAGTGAATGTCCAAGCACTTCCACGAAGTATCGATTTAGGACTACCAGCACTTGGTTGAATTCCCTCTTCCATTATCTTAGGAACTGCCTCACTAGTCGTCACATGGTACTTCATGCTCTTCAAGATGGAGAACCAAGTCATCCCTTCCAACTCTCTCCACCCCATCTTCTCAGTGCGGCTTTCCCTTGAGGGCTTTCATTCCCTTTATTCCTAGCCAAAAAAGAAGCCCTTCTCGCTAGTTTACCACTGCGATATGCAGATGGTAGTTTCCCCGGCTTTACNTGTCTTCTCATGCCTTTCCCGGCTTCAAGGTCTTCAAACATCAACCTGCTGTACAAATCAGGTTTCTTTCCAGCAAGCCTGTCCTTTCTACGCTGTTCAATATCCGCTCCTCTCTTTCCGAGGTCTTTGATTCTAGAATCTATTTCCCTGTCATCCATCATCTGCCGATTCTGTTCGCTACGCTCCCTCTGAGAAGGTGGTAGATTACCAGATATGTAATCGTACATCGCATCTATCTTACGTGAGGGATACTGCTGTTCGGCAATCTGCATGAACTTCTCCTGTGGCATTGCGGCTTGCATCCTGCTACTCAGCCAATTGGCGAACTTCATGTTCTCGTCAATAGTCCTATCACCCACTTGTTGCCTAGCGATGTTGAGAGGAATATCTAATGTCTGAACCAAGAAGGAAACGATGTCTGCTTGAATATCCTCTTGCCTCTTGAGAAGATTAAACCAAGTCATCCCTTCATCTCCGCCTCATCGATAATGTAATCATAAGTCAGCATCATGTCCTCTAGTACTTCCTCATCACTCATTCCCTTTTCCTTAAACTCAGGATGTCTTTCCAAGAGATATTTGTCAAGTGCTTCTCTGCTTCTGAAAACTCCAATTACTTCATTATAGCCCAAACTCATTTCCTCAGATAAAATGAAAACTCTCTCGGCTTTCAATACACTTTCCCAACTCATATTCATTCTTCCGTAGGTGGAGAGTAAACTTCGCTATGCCCTGCCAACCTGTCTTGAAGCCACCCTCCTTGATTGTAAAACATCTTGAATTCAATATCACAAGTGAAGTTCATGTTAACCGCCCCGTTTGAACTAGGGTAAAGACATTCCGGGATTTCAACCGCCCCGTTACCGCCCCGTTTCTATACGACCAAATTATCAGTAGTACGCTTTTTCAGAAAAATGGCCCGGAATTTTTTTGACACTTGCGCGATTTAATAGCCGAGTTATTTTACATTCCCAGTATAACAAGAAAGTTATTTTTCATTTAACTATTCATTTGGCTTTCTATTTGTAAAAGCATCTAATGTAGACTGTTGCGCGGGGTCCGGCGTTGTAACAGGCTTTCTCATTCTACGCAGTTTCCTTTTACCAGCCGCCGTGAAAAACTCATTTGCATCTAGCGGACTGACTGTAGCCCCCTCTGTAAGTTCCTTGGGCAATTTCGCTTGCTCTGTAGTTGGTTGTTTAGTATCGCCCTGTTTATCATTAGCGCGTTCTGGATTCTTCTTAATTACATGGAACCACTTGTTTGAATCCGCCATTAGTTAGGCGTACCGCCCCGCGCTTTATTATAATAGCCGTTTTCGATGAAAAATACCGTTGCAACAGTCATGCAAAATGAAAAATGCAATTAAAATTTTGAAAGACAAAGCATATGGTTGGAGTATTGCTTTGCTCTTACGAAAGACCTCGATATCTGCCCAACCACCCCGACAGGCTGTTTTTACCTGCCGGGGGGCCGTTACGTCGTCTGTTACCTCACTCCTCCTCCCAAGTGGGGCATTCTTCGTGATGCCCCTCAAGGGTTGGGTGTTGGTGGCACTCTCTGCAACACTCCGCTATAAGGTCGTGAATCATCTCGCTCCTCATCTCGGCCTCATAGTCAGGGTCTTCACTCTTCCTCATTAATCATCCCTGCCGCTTTCTTGAATCGGTGTTCATTGAAATTCATGTTGCCTATTCTCATGTAATTCAAGATATGGTCTTGAATCCTGCCCTGCACGAATTCCATATATTCCTCCGCATCCTTGAAACTCATTTCTTGTGGTGGTTGCACGTTGTCAAACGTTTCAACAATCCTCTTGGTCATCTCGGCCAAGTGGTTGTAATGCCGACGTTGGAGGAGGCTCATGCTGTTGCCTCCTCGTCGACCTTGTACCCGTTCCACTTGGCGACCTCGATAAACAGAGGGTCTTTCTCCGCCTCCATCTTTAGAGCCAACCTGAAAGCCTTCTCTAGAGATAGGTTGTAAAAGATAAACTCCTCCATCTTCCCGATTCTCCCGTCCCTGATGTGGTACAGGAAATAAGGATAACAAAAGTTATACTTCACCGAGCGGGGAACCTCGGCGCGTCCGTTCTTGTATCTACTAGGCATCATCTTACTAACTACCATGTTATCTAATCCGCCGACATAGGTATGAGGTGCGTCTACAAAAGTTGCTTACCATATGGTTGTGAAGTATGCTTTGCTAACGTAACAGTACCCCATGTGAACCGGAGAGGGAATTAACCCCCTCCGGCTCTTTTCGTTGTCTCATTCCTCGTCGTAGCCGTCAAACCACTGTCCGCGCTTGTTCAAGTCTGAGCAAGTGAAGCCGGATGTCTCCGGGTCAGAGCAATGCTCTTGAGCCTCTTCAAGAGTAAGTCCTTTCTTGATAACTCTGTCATCTCCTTCAAACCTGAATCGNATTATCTTGTATGTGGTCATACTGCATTNCTCCCNTTCCAAGTACCCCATGACTTAGCCACAGGGTTACCAAANGACATCTNAGANTAGATGGCTATCACGGTCCCNACTGGNANTGNGTNATCCAATGCGGGGAACTGTGGTTCATCGTCACTACGCCACATTGAGTAATTCTCCCCGATGATATGCTCGCCTCGGTCTAGTCTCCTGTTCAGAGATGCCCTGCTCTTAGCCTCAACGTATATCTTCACGCTGATGCCTCCATATCATACTGTCTGCGCGGTCTTTCCAAACTTCTGTATTCGGGACGGCCCGAAAAGCCGCTTGTGTCAGGTCGCCTCTCTTCAGAGTAGCAACCATTCCGCATCTGCATCTTAAACCACATACCATTGTGGATAAAGATGATTTTGAAGTCATCTCCACCCTTCGCATTCGCCATTTCTTTCATCATTTCTACTATTCCATGTGTATCCATGTAATACCTTGTTCAAAAACGACCATTTGAGGTACACGACAAAAGTTATCTTACCATATGGTAAGACACTTTGCAGATGAACCTGATTCATTCCGGATTGGTGGAGAGGTCGAGACTGTTTCCAGTCCCGACCCCCCCGTTGCGAGTGTCACAGGGCAAAGAGAACCCGATTATTGGCCCTCCGTGGACAGAAGACCCTTGAGTGCGGTCTTGTTGCCGTTCCAATCTCCGCTCTTGTGGAGGTTGGTCATTCTCCTCTCAGCCTTGTCGATGATGGTAGACGCGAATTGCGCTCCATCAGCGAAGTGGCTGTAGTTGCTCCTACCGTGTGGCTCGATAGCCACCTGAGCGAGTACGCCACAGGCATCGAATGCCTCAGCCAGTGCGGTTCTTAGCACTGATAGAGGCTCCATCGTTTCCTGAGCCTTAGCAGGAAGGACGTATCCCCTGCTGACTGCGAAAGGCGAGTCATCATAATCCTCTACTGTGGACTTGATGTGCATTGTCATCTTAGACTGCCTTGCCGGGTTGTCGTTGCCCTTTCTGATACAGCGAGCCAGTGACTCTTTGTCGAACTTGTCGACAAGAGAGGACGACTCAATGTATGCTTCCGTTGTTTTTACTATTTCATTCCAATTACTTACTATTGCCATATTTTTTCATCTCCGTTGTTGGTTGTGTTCATTGCCCTGTGAACATTACCTCCTTCAATTGTAAACACTTGAGGTTCTCCTTCAAAGTGTATTACCATATGGTTGTGGTCTGAGGTACGCTTTGCACACACGAAGGTCAAAACCTCGTTTTAGTGCCTAGTGGCAGTCTTTCGATAACTTCGCCATTTGGGAGGCACGTGCGTCCCTGAGAACTCGTCAAATGACTACTATTTACCTACTCGACCTAACCACTAATGCCTAACGGGTCGGCACTAGGCCCGCTTCTTTGTTTTTAGCCCTCTCCCATGAGCATCAACAACAGTTTTCTCTTTGTACAGATTCAAACTGCCAACAATCGGAATAAAAGGAGTGTGAATTGTCGGGGGTGGAGGTTTAATTGCGAAATACTGCGAGGACGCAATCCTCCTACCCCCGATGTGAGTGAAAAGGGACATCGGGCGGACATTGACCACATTTTCATGTGCTACTCAAGTGCATTGACGCGAATTACGACGAGTGCCTTTCTAGAATGTCAGTTGACTCGATTTACTACGTGTTGTTACCACTTCTTGGATTCAAACAATCTTCGCGGGCGTTACCCCGGTCGGTGATGTATCCGCCACTAGTCCCTTAAGGAATGTTAGGTGACTACAATACCTATTTCGGTTCTATACACTTGAGGTGTCCTACAAAAGTTGACCTACCATATGGTTGTGATGTGGAACGTGCTTTGCTAAGTGATAAATCACCAACCTCGATTGGAGGAGGGGCATTTAGCCCCCCCTCCGGGTGCATGTTCAACTCTGAACATGCTGTTCGGACATCTCGTAGATGCCCTCGGAGATTCTCTTCACAATCTCCTGTGCCTCCACATATCCTGCGGAGGATTCCCGACCCCACTTCAAAACGCGGAGTTTCGGAGCGGTCCTGATAGCATCGGCCAAATTAGCCCTTGCTACCTCTCGCACTGCACTGTCCTTCCACTCAAAGAACTGCGGTCTGTCCCACTCGTTTCGGTATTCTTTCTTTTTCCTGACTACATAGACTGTTCTGCCCATATTACCTCTTATGAAACAAGACACTTGAGGTGGGCGACAAAAGTTGCCCTACCATATGGTAAGAGGCTAAACAAGGAGTAAATGGAAAAAATAGGTGTCTNCGTTCGGGGCGAGCGGCCTTTATATGTATTTCAGGGAGGTAGGTATCGTTCAGGGGGTGCAGACCCCGATTGAATGCGTCTACTATCTAGACCCTACTTAATCAGAGTCAGATAGTACGACCTTCTTTCGACCACGTAAATAACTGGTGCTTGTCAAGGGTCAACAACCATTGTCCCTTATTATATGATATATTATATGGAATATTTCAGTATAATATACAGTATTGTATAATGAGTACTAGTAGGTCGCACCCTCGATTCCTCTTTTTATCACTCTTTATCACGGAATGAGAAAAAGGAAAGGGGGAGGAATGGGAGAAAACGTAGTTTTTAGATAATATTATCATATTATCATTATTATCATTATTACTACTCTCTCTCTCTCTCTTCTTCTTCTTCTCCCTATGACACGTGATAATAATGATAAAATGAGAAAGTGCGAGTAAACCTAGGTTTTCTCTGCACAGACATCACTTCCTTTTTCTCACGTGATGATAAACAGTGAGAATAAGTTAATCTCCTACCCCCGATTGTAGGAAAATGGGAGTTGTGTGATAACAAAGGGCGAAGTTTCTACTGCATGGATGTGTTACCTACCTTCCTAGCACAGTGGGGTTTTCAAGGTGTTTTTTACCTCACGCCCTCTCCCAACAATCACACTCAAGTCGGTTTGAGTCCGACAACGAGCAAGAGTTTTGTGACGAATAAAAAAGGTGAAGTTTGCTATCAGTCTTATCTGACTATTCTAGTTACAGGAGGCCCGCATTCCCTCCCACCTTTCTCTTGCTAATCACACTCAAGGATACATATGTATCCATTTCACTCCGGGTAAGTTCATTGCCCATTTTACGGGGGGAGTAACCATTGCCATTGGTTGCTCCTCCCTAATCACATTCACAGTTCGGTGCAGAAACGAAGCAAGCCNTGCATCCTAGTGGTAGGCCGCGAGAATCTAGCGGTTCAGAATTATGCCAACATGTTGAGAGCGAAGCAACCCTTAGCGGGGTTGTCGAGTTCTCTGTTGTTGGTATAGACAAGCAGGTTTGACGAATCCCTCGCGGGATGGGGCTTGTGGGTCCAACGAACTTTGAAACTGAGAGAGTTGACTACGAAGACAAACGAAAGTTTGGATTAGACGGAAGATACTGAGGTATGCCCGTTGATGGACAACAAAGAAGAATGACCATCCGACTTAGCGGAAGGATGAGGTAAGGGGTATTTGCGAATACTATTCGGGCATGTTGTTTTGATACGGCTCCAATGGATTAAGGATGGTTCCCTTAAGCCGCCAACCGGAATAATAAGTCGTCCATCTGCTTCGGCAGGTGGGTAGCGACAATTGGCAGTCTTGGATAGCAGTAAATCAGACATCGGTTGCGACAAACGCACCTTCATCGCAACGAACCCTCAAGCCTCTAGTAGTATTGGCATAGAACATCGTCTTTCTCTCTCACACTCACATTCGATTTTCGGAACTTTAAGTAGTCCCGTTACACAAATGCAATATTATACTCCAAAGGAGACAATGAAAATGAAAATAGTAGGAACAGAAGAACAAGAAGCAATATGGAACGAAATGAAAACAGGCGATAGCCACATGATGGTCTATGCCGGAGCCGGAACTGGTAAGACCTTCACTATCGTAGAAGGCGCGAAGCATGTTAGTGGCAAGAAGGGATTCTTGGCATTCAACAAGTCAATCGCNACTGAACTCGGTAAGAAACTGCCACTTGATTGTGAGGCCATGACTTTCCACAGTCTAGGTCTAGCATCTATCAAGATGCACAACAGGGGAGCGAGAGTTGACACCAAGAAAGTGTATGGTATCATCAACGATGTTCTAGGTAAGGAGTACAAATCCGCACCAGCACTTAACAAACTAGTATCACTGTTGAAGTCATCTATGGCTAACTGGTCAGATGAGGCTGATATCAATGCAATCATCGACCAGTACGAGATAGAGTTCGATGGACTTTCAGAGGAGAGAAACGCAATAGCGGTTCTACCTGTGATAGAGAAGATGTGCAAGGATGTCAACACTGTTGACTTCGATGACATGATTTGGCTACCTGTGGTATTAGGTCTTCCAGTCAAGCACTATGATGTGGTATTCGTTGATGAGGCTCAGGATTTCAATGAGGCTCAGAGGAGACTCATACTAAAGTCATGCAACGGTGGAAGGATGATTGTTGTTGGTGACCCGAAGCAAGCCATCTATGGTTTCAGGGGAGCCGATTCATCAAGTATGGATATATTCAAGTCAGAGTTGGAGCAGTCACCAAGAGGTGTGCAGAACTTCACACTATCAGTTACTTGGAGATGCCCGAAGTCAGTTGTCGAACAGGCAAACAGATTCTTCCCGGATTACTCTGCTAGAGAGGATGCGGAAGATGGTCTTGTTGAGAGCCATGTTGCACTAGACCCAAGTGCTGGTGACTTGGTTCTCTGCCGTGTGAATGCACCACTGGTTTCAGAGTGCTTCGCAATGATTGCAGAAGGCAAGGCGGCTTATGTCCTTGGTAGGGATATCGGCTACAGTCTTGAAGTGCTAATCAAGAAAGTCACGAAGGATGGCGAAATGCCTATCGAGGACTTCTTGGCTACTCTTGATGATTACGTCAACAAGAGGATGCAAGTGTTGAGGAGAGCAGAGAAGGAGAATCAGATTCAGAGCCTACAGGACAAGTACGATTGTATCATCGCACTATCTGGTAGGACTAGCACTGTTGCNGGACTACATGACAACATCAAGGAAATCTTTGGTGAGCAAGGTAGGAACTCCGGTGTTGTGTTCTCAACAGTACACAAGGCCAAGGGACTTGAGGCAGAGAATGTCTGGATAATATCTCCTGACAAGATGCCACACCCAATGGCTAAGACTCCATCTGCTAGGGAGCAGGAGAAGAACCTCTGCTACGTGGCAGTAACGAGAGCGATGAAGACGCTGAGATATGTGGGTGGCCCGGTTGGGTAGTTCATATAGTCTCGATAACATGATAGGAATGAGGAATAAGAATGACAAGAGAAAAGATAAGAGAACAGATTGAAGCATCGGTACGGGTAAACTGTGCCGGCGCACCTACAGTGAAGAACACTGGACTTGCGCGAAAGAGATGTAGTGTGTATCAGATAATCGAACTTGCTACGTGGAAACTACAAGGGATATCCGACGATACTCTCCGGACTAAACTTGGTCCCAAGGGATGGATGAAGACCAAGTGTCTAGGAGAGTGGCGTTGGTTATGTCCTTCTTGTCACGATTTCGTGATTAAGAAAAGAAAGGAAGCAAGGCACACATGGGGTCACTGACCACATTGCCTTTATGGAATTTTACGAGGTTTAAATATGGATAAAATATTAATGAAAATAGATGAATGTAAATTATGCGACGGAACTGGAATGTTGGAGGTTGTAAGGCAATTGACTGATGGCTCATGCGAGCCTGATGTCATCCCTTGCGATTGCTTCCTAGACATGCATGGGATTGAGGATTCGACAGGTGATGAAGAATGATTGACACATATCATATTGATGACTTGGATGGTGCGGTGACTCTGTTCAAATCCACAGNTGAGGGTACTGAAACGATAGCGGTATTCGATGAGGAACACCGTGACGTGATACATGAGTTGCTCGCAGAAATCGAGCGGTTGAATAGGTTGGTGAGAGAATGAACATATTCGTGTTAGATGAGAGTCCAGTTACGTCAGCACAGATGATGAATGACAAGCATGTTGTGAAGATGCCAACAGAGAGTATGCAGATGATGTCTACTATTCTGNCGTATCACGAACAACCCGCTCCTTTCTTGCCAGTGATGTTGAATCACCCATGTACCATTTGGGCAAGAGAGAGCAGACAGAACTTCCAGTGGCTACGCGAACATGCTCAGGCATTGTGCGAGGAGTTCACTGTAAGGTACAACAAGCAACACAAGGTAGAATGGATTCTNGATACGTTCACGGATACGTGGGCAAAGATGGAGAACGAGATTCTACCAGACNACGGATTNACTCCTTTNGCTATTGCGATATCTGACCACATGAACTGTAGGCAGNTAGATGGCTTTGATGAGATGTCNGCAGTCGATAAGTATCGACAGTACTACATCCATGACAAGGCNCACATAGCGGATTGGAAGACAAGTAAACCAGAATGGTATGGAGATGAATGAAATGAACAATGAAAATAATGTAGAGTTTAGGCTAGTTCACGACGATGAACTACCGCCACTAGTAATAACAATGAATGACGTTGATGACGTAAAGTGCGTGATAAACGCAAATCATCAGATATGGCTAATGCTTCACAGGAAGAAGATAGCCGGAAGTGCAGAGGCACTGTTTAGTAAGATAGATGACATGCTTACTGCCTTCCTAACAGAACAGAGAAACAACGAGGTGATGGAATGATTTATGCAGATAAGATAATGGAATTAGGAGAGAAAGCAAGCAAGGTAGAGTTCAAGTGGGGTAACACTGTCTATGAGACTATAGGAATGGCNTTCTATACCCATTACTATTACAGCAATCTGAAAGATTTCCAAAAGGCTTTCAATCTAGCAAGGACTCTTGAATGTGATGTCACTGGTAATCTGGATTCTTTCAGATTGGTGATTAAGGAGAGAAGGACATTGGATGATTATGTCAAGTACAAGGAGGAAGAGGAGTGATTGGTAAGATAATCGAGATAATGGTTTTCCTTGCATTATGCAGTGTGTTTTTCCCACTGCTGATATTNTTCCCATTCGTAATAGGAGCGTGATTATATNGCAACGAAAAACAACAGAAGAAAGACGTATGACAATTCAACAACTGGTGAAACTCAGGTTGACCTGACGAGGGTTTGTGCGTTCACATCCATATTCAAAGACATGGGACTTAACAAATGGTTAGTGGACTTCCACATGGATAGTGGGACGATATTCTCAGTGAAAATGACAGATAAAGATAAGATAGAACTGGATAAGATATGGGCATATTGGAGGGATGAGTAATGCAAGAAGAAGTAAGTGCAAAGAGAGCATTAGGTAACGGTAAGTGGGACCGCAAACTCAAGGAGAGAATGGTTGAGTTCTCACAGGCAGATAACTATGATGATGCCAAGCATGAGTGGAAGGCAACAGGACGTTGTTGGTGGAGAAGACATGCAGATAGAGAAGCACCTTCTTGGGTGACTGATACTGGTCATGGAGGCAAGTGTCTCTGTGGTCACACTATCGTATACCACTTTGAGATAGAGAACNNNGTTACAGGCCACAGGGATATTGTCGGCTCTGACCACATCAACTCCTATCTGATTCTGAAGGAGATAGCAATNTCAACTGGAATCAAGGAGGAGAACATCACAGAAGCAATGATTCAGGAATGGATTGATGTTAGAGTCAAGTCCATGANGAANGAAGCATGGTGGGAAGAGGAAGGTGAGGAATTCACCGAGATGTTCGANNNCTGTAAGGAGATGGATTTGAGAATCAATGTCAGGACAACAGGTTCGGAGTATTGGGATGAGACTCTTAGNNTGAATCGACCAATAACCTTCCTNAGAAAGAAGGCTGATGGTANGAAGATGGCATCTCTTGTTTGGAGATGGAATCATCCTGACAACCCGAAGGCTCAGATTAACACAAGGGGATATCCCAACAAGAAGTTGCTACATGACCTAACTCAGTTCGACCTGTTCCTAGAGGACTATGCGGCAGAACTGAAAGTGTGGGATGATGTGGAACAAGATAGGAAGAAGTATCTCAAGAGACTGGACTTGTATGAGAAGGACAAGATTGTTGAGGCTTATGAGTTAAACCACAGAGAGGGTATGTTCAGAGAGAACTGTAACAAGTTGGGAATCCCTTGGTTCGATGTGAAATCAACACTGTATACCAATAACGAGAGAGCGAGGCTTCGGAGAGACAAGCAGAAAATCACCTACATGGNGGCTGGTCAGGAAGGTCGAGTTTTCACTTCGGCCCAATCTCAGGCATTGCGTAATTTATTGGACATGAAGTGGGGAACTACAGTGAAAGCAAGCGAATCACAAATGCGCCTTTTAGGTAGGCTAACCGATGACTATCCTAAAGATAGGAACATGACAATGCGGGAATGTTCGCTTCTGATAGAAGCACACAAGGCATCTCAGTACAAAAAACAGGCTATTCTTGATGAATTAGCGACGATGAATTCTTGGTTCAAGGCGAAGGCTAAAGAACTGGAAACCACCCCCGAAACATGAGGTAATAACATGGCGAAGAAAAATGAGAAGAAAGAAGAGGAAACACAGGAGAACGAGTTGGAACAAGCGATGGCACAGATGCAACTGAACAATCAGCAGTTGCAAGGAACTGCACAGAACTTGGCTAACCAGTTGCAACAGTACATGGCCCTTTGCTCGCACTACGAGCAGACCATCAATGTGCTAACTGGTAGGGTTCAGGAGTTGAAGCAGAGTGTCGCTTCGCTACAGAGCCAAGTACAACCAGAGTGAACCGGCATCGGCGGACATACCGATAACAATGAATAGTAAGAAAATAGGTGAATAAATATGAAACTACGAATTATGAACGAAACCGGACATACTGAACTAGAAGTAACCAACACGGAACTTATCGAGCAGATAACCGACCACCCCACCCATTGGGTTTTCGCTGACGGAGAGATGGTCAGCAGGGAAGAGGTAAACACATTTGCTTGGGACGGTGTTGACACAGTACAACTAGTACCAGCCGTTGTCGGTGGCAGTCTTTAGATAGACCCACCACAATGACGGACTTACGCAAGCCGTTATAACGCCAAGTGTGTTATTTCGGTAACTACTAAGTATCGATTCTTGATGCCTAGTATCCCAAGCATGGGTTAACTGCCAAGTGGGTGAAAAGCCCACTTCAATTGGGGTATTTACATGAAAGCAGAAATACAATATGAACAAGAAATAATGAGTGATATGATTACAAACACCAAGTATGCTCAGTATGATGAGACACTTGGGAGAAGAGAAGTTTGGAAAGAGATAATCGAGAGAAACATGCAGATGCATTTGAACAAATTCAAAGGTAACAAGAAGGTTGTTGCCAAGATTAAGGATGTCTACAAGAACTATGTTATTCCTAAGAAGGTAGTACCTTCCATGCGCTCCCTCCAATTTGGAGGCGTTGCAATAGAGAGGTCGCCTAATAGGATATACAATTGTGCCTATATGCCAATAGAGGATATACGCGCATTCAGCGAGACAATGTTCCTACTGCTCGGTGGAACTGGTGTGGGTTATTCGGTGCAAAGACATCACGTGGCTAAATTGCCACAGATAGTCAAGCCGAATCCCAACAGGACTTACCGACATCTGATTGGTGATTCACAAGAGGGATGGGCAGAGGCAGTGAGGGTTCTGTTTGAGTCTTACACTGGAATGAGAACTACTACTCCTAGATTCGACTACTCGGACATCAGACCAAAGGGAAGTCCATTGAAGACTAGTGGTGGTAAGGCTCCCGGCCCAACACCATTGAGGAACTGCCTGACTATCATAGAGGGTATGTTGATTGACATGCCTAACTATCATCAGATGAAACCTATCGAGGTTCACGATATGCAATGTCGAATTGCAGATGCAGTGATATCTGGTGGTATCAGAAGGTCAGCGATGATTTCACTATTCAGTGCTGATGACAAGGAGATGCTTACGTCGAAGACTGGTGAGTATTGGATTACTCATCCTTGGAGGCAAAGGGCAAACAACTCAGCAGTGTTACTTAGGAACAGGATTACTAAGAAGTTCTTCAATGAGTTCTTCTCCATGATTAAGGAGAATGGCGGTTCTGAACCGGGAATGTATTTCAGTAACGACAAGGATTGGGGAACAAACCCCTGTGCAGAAATCGGGCTACGCCCCTATCAGTTCTGCAATCTCTCAGAATGCAACATCAGCGATGTTGAATCTCAAGAGGACTTGAACAACAGAGTTGAGGCCGCTACGTTCCTCGGAACGCTACAGGCAACTTACACTGACTTCCATTACATCAGGGACATCTGGAAGGAGACTACAGAGAAGGATGCTCTACTAGGAGTATCGATGACTGGTTTTGCTAGTGGCGCAGTTGAGGATTTAGACTTGACAGAAGCGGCTGATGTTGCTAAGATGACAAACTCTGCATGGGCAGAGGAACTAGGAATCAACAGTGCCGCAAGAATCACTTGCGTAAAACCAGCAGGTACATCCAGTCTGGTTCTAGGTACTGCCTCTGGAATCCATCCTTGGCATTCAGAGTACTTCATGCGAACAGTGCGCTACAACAACATGGAGGCGATTGTTCCATTTATGAAAGAGAGAGTGCCTGAGTTGGTAGAGGAGAACAAGGAAGACCCGAATGGCAGTGTGGTCTTCCTACCACAGAAGGCTCCCGAAGGAGCAATGACTAGGGACGAGACTGCAATAGACTTCCTTGAGAGAGTCAAGAGAGTCAGTGAGGATTGGGTTGGTCAAGGTCANATTGATGGNTTGAACACACACAACGTATCTGCTACTTGCAACATACGCGATGAGGAGTGGGATTTAGTTAGGGATTGGCTATGGGTCAACAGACATTGTTACAATGGATTATCCTTCACTAGATTCTACATGGATGTGGAAGATGGCATCTCGATGCAATCACCGTTGACTGCCATTGACGAGGAGACATTCCTGAAGTACAAGAAGTTCCTGAAGAACATCGATTTCAGGGAGTTGAAGGAAACAGAAGACAACACCGACTTGCAAGGAGAACTTGCTTGTGCAGGTGGTGTTTGCGAGATATGAACAAGGAAGACTTTCTTTTGATTGAGAGCGAAGTTACCGCTCTCTTTCCTGCGTCGGTCAAACCTGCCGTATCCCAAACATATCACTGTTTGGAGAAGGGTGAGATTGGTGTGAGGTATTTCACCAAGTTCATCAGGCGGGCATTGTTCAACCACACAGACAAGACGTTCTCTGATATCAGGGAACTGAAAGAAAGAAAGCAATATTACAATAAAAATTACGGAGAAGATTATTATGAAAATAAAATACAACATACCGATTCTATCGGACAGAGAAGCAAGGTACAATAGCGTATCCTTCCTATTCAGAACAAACAAAAAGTGGATGTTTACTAAACTATATCGTAGGAGTACTACTGTAATTAACAGAGGTTACGATAAGCCTAATAGATTCAGAAAGGACATGAACAACTGGTTGAGGAACGCACCAGATGATTTCAAATCATCTAACATGTATAGGAATCACAGTGATTATGAATACGAGACTTTCTACGACGGGCCTCTATCTGAGATAGTGCCACACGGCCATCTCTCTAAAAAACAGAGAAGACAGATGTTTCCTCCTTTCAGGGATAATGTATACGATTTGCATTCATATCGGACTAACCTACTCAACAGCCGAGGTGAAAGGGAGTTACATTGTCCAAGACCATCTATCGGTCAGAGACACAAAGAAGACCCACTGTTTGAACTTCTGAGGAATCAAGTGGAAGAGTATCTAATCCCACTTAGAACTGCCAAGGGAGATTATGGAGATAACCTAGTGAAATGGGAAATGACATTCAGGTACACTGATGGTGATGCTACTATATCGTTAGCGCGTAAGGCATCTGGTTTCTACATCGATGGTGTCAAGATGGTTAAGGAAGATGTCGTTTCGGCACTGGCTAAGATTATCCTTCGTGCTGTATACGTCAGAAGTGAAGAGGTGCTGATGGATTATGTGGAGAAGGTTACCACTATTCCATACAACGTTCTCTACGCTTTGGAGAACAGGACTCCATATCACTACTATGACTATGGTGAGAGGAAGGAAGTCAAGATTGATACCAAGTTGATTTCCAACACGGAAGTAGCCTTGCAGATATCAGATGGCATTTGGGCCGCTATGTCAGTTATCGAACTGAATAGGTTCATCTCCTACTACAGACATGGAAAGAAGCGAGCCAAGAAGTGGGTTCAGATTTCACCTAGGAATCTATGGAAGACACTGCTGGATGAATCACCTACTTCCTCACAGGAGAAGATGATGTTGGCTTGGCTCTCTCAGAATAGAACAGAGAAGATTGTCGAGCAGAGAGCAGAGAAACTACTGATAGACTTGGACAACGAGTATCCACAGATTACCTTCATGCATTGGCCCAATGAGCAAACCAATGCTCTGCATATCAGAGGAAAGGTGTGTGATTGGATTGTCTCTGCTAACAGAGGGATGAAGAGAGGGCATCAGGATGTATCGACCTACAGGGTAGGTAAGTCTACGGACGACGGTGTTTCATTCCAAGGACATGCTTTGAGTCATAGCATATGTATTGACAATCTGCACAACAACTCTACTGCCAATGACCAACTTGCGGCTAGGGCTATGGTGCTTCTGAATGACAAGGCCGCCAAGAAGATGATATACACTCTGAGTAGTCTATTGGAAGAAGCAGAGAACGACCACGAATGGGAATATACGGCTAGGGTGTCTGACAAGACACTCAGGAAGATGGCGAGGGAAGTAAGATGAGATGTCCGGAATGCAACGGACACTCCTCTTCCTTCTCTGAGGCATTAGGTGAAACAGTATGTGATGACTGTGGATTGGTACTATTGGCTAATGCCTTGGAAGAGCGCATATCGATATCATTGGATGAGCAGTATGAGAATAGTCATCTAGGCTCTACGCTCTACAGTAAGAATGTCAGGCAGATAGTTGGCAATAGAGGACAGAACCTCATTGATATGTACAGACAGGGAGATGTGAAGAAGACGGAAGTTGATTTGAGGACAGTCAATCTGATGTCCATGTACCTATCCTCCCTGTCAGCCAATTCACTGATAGGTATATGCGAGGGATACTACTACACATTGAAGAGAAATCGCATTTTCGACAATCTAGCATCCGAGAGTAGAGCGGCTAGTGTAGTGTATTACGCGATGAGAGAGCAGAACATAGTGATAAAACTCAGAGATGTAGCGAGGGTTTCAGCAGAATCAACTTCGCTCATTTCTAGATACGCAAAAAAGATTGCACGATTTTATGGTAAGTCTCATGTCTTTACGACACAAGACCCAATTAGATTAGGCGATTCTTTACTTGGAAGNATACCAAGTGTAACAAANGAGCAGAGAGAAACCTCTCTTTTGTTTATCGAGTATATGTCGAGGATTTATGATGACTTAGACTTGATGATGAGTAACAACGTATTAGCAGGTTGCATTTGGTTAGCAACTGCTATGATAGACGATGCAATACCACAACAGACTATCGTTGAGAATTGGTCGGCATCTGAATATGGTCTTAGAAAGGCCACAAGGGATATGTGTCAAATCCTGAATATTGACAAGAGTAACATCCACAACTATGATGTTGAGGATATAGTAAAGGGAATAAGGGTGTAAATATGAATGAAAATGGAAAACCAGAGATAAGAAGAAGCGTGATGGTCATCGGCGCGGGAGGAATAGGCAGTTACCTAGTCTCCTTCCTAAACAGAGTCGGTATCTATGATATCACTGTGTATGATGATGATAACGTGGAGAGAAAGAACGAGAGTACGCAGAACTTCTGCGAAGGAGCAGTTGGGGAGAAGAAGGTTGACTCTATCTTACTAGCNACTGATGATGGCACTGTTACAAGAGAGCCATTTCCAGTGTTGGTCGAGAAGCAACTTCAAGGATATGACCTCATTGTTTGTTGTGCCGATAACCTCGGTATACGCCGTTTGGTGTATCGACAGGGGTTCGGTGCGGATTGTCAGAACAAGTGGCTAGATTTGCGCTCACAGGGTAGAAACGGGGCAGTAATCTCGTACATGATTGAAGAGAAACTAATGACATCGCTATTGGCGGGTCCAGAAGGCTCTTTCTCCTGCCAAGGAGAGAATTGGGATGGTTCCCCGGAGGGAATCAACTTGACACATATCGCAATTGCTGGTATGGCAAGCCAATGGATTCAAAGATGGTTTGAAGGTGGAGAAGAGAACGTTGCAGATAAGATGATGGTGAATATATAATGGGAAACAGTTGGAATAAGAGACATGAAGATGAAACGCCTGAGAGAATCAGGAGAGATAAGATAAGGTATGATAAGTGGAAGGCNGACTTCAAGAAGAGATTTCCNAAANNTGANGATTTCAGGAANTATATCAGAAAGAAGTACAGATGGCCCAAGTACAATAAGTATCAGAGAGGGAAGNACGGAGATGAATGATNTGGAAGACAATAGTGGAATAGATGACTTGAGTGAGGAAGACCTAGGTAAGATAATTGATGTTCTTACCACAGATGGCTTCTACCAACAGGCTGAGATAGTCAAGGTGACTTGTCCAGTCTGTGGTGAGCAGTTCATGGGAACGAAGAGACATGCAGGTGGATTCATTGCAGGTCACAGGGCATTCCATGAGTTTGAGAATCAAACAGACTTGATAGTATCAAGTATGGGAGGACGATAATATGGGAAAGATGAGTGACAAGCACATAGAGATACAAGAAGAGAAGATAGAGATATGGGATGGTGAGAAGTTCAGAGATACCACGAAGGAGCCTATTGTCCACATAGATGATTGGAAGTCTCAAATCGAGGAGTCGCTTCAACCGTTCATTGAGACAGTGAAGGAGTATGGTATTCACACATTCACAAATCCAGATACCTCATTAGAGGTTGGGCCTCTATCAGTGATATGGGAAATGTCCACACAGGCATTTGACATTCCAAGAGAGATACAGATTGTGATAGATGCTGATGGTAAGATATTCATAGATGTCGGAACACCCGGCTATGTCGAATTCTCGTTTGACCCGGTAGGATTGAAACTACCTATCATGTGTTGGATACACACACATCCAATGGGTAGTGCATTTTTCAGCACCACCGATTGGAAGACGCTGAACACTTGGAACACAATATTGGAATCAGCAATCGTACTAGGTAACAACGAGTTTTGGGCCTATGACGTAAAGAGAGACATCTGCAAGATGGTGAAGTATGGAAAATTGAAAGGAAAGGAAACAAAGGAGGAAGAAGAATGAAAATAAGTAATATGATGAAAGATATGATGAAAGACGTAAAGACGATGGAGAAGGAGCATAAGGAGTATCTAGAACTACTATGCTACTGTAGGGATATGCTAATCAAGTACGATTACGCATTGGAGCCTTCTGATTTGAAGGATAAGAAGATGCAACGAGCATATGATATATTGATGGACACTAGGCATCAAGCGGAAGTGAGGGAAATGGGGGCCATAGAATGAGATACACTGCTGATGCTGTAATACAAACGATACTGGAAGACTTCGGTTTTGTCTTCCTGTTCGCTCCACAGGAGGTGTCTCAATGCGGATGTTGCTAGTGCTTCTACTAATTAGCCCTGCACTAGCAGGTTGTGCTGAGATGATACCCGACCCACCAGTTGAGGGCAATGACCCAATCTGGACTACGGAGTATCACAACTTCACGTATGAGGATACCAATAACAGCACGATGCCAGTTATCACATTCGGTGATAGTGGTACGTTAGTGGAGATATTCTCTGCTAGTGCGATACTGTATAATGAGACAGTCAACTTGACTGTTGACATGAAGCCGTATTTCACGGTGGACAACATATCCTTCCAACAGGGTCATGCGCCTACTATGGGTGAAGTCACATTGAGCCTGATAGAACTGAGAGGATATGATTACAACTGCACAGTTGTTTACAGGATGTGGGAACTATGAGTGAATGGGGTAAGAAACCAAGCGATACGACAAATGAAGGAGTGACTTCTCTGCCTGAGAGTCAGAAGAGAATCAGGTTAGTAGGTGAGGAGATTATTGACTTCCTGCTAGAGAAGAATGACCAGTATGGTGACTCGGCTCTAGAGCCTAACAGGATATTCTCCCAAGCCGATACCGCCGAGCAAATCAAGGTCAGAATTGATGACAAGATTAACAGGCTGGTCATGGGAACGGATAACTTGGAGAAAGATGAGGATATTCTCAAGGATTTGATTGGGTATCTTCTACTGCTATTGGTTCATGGTAGGTATTACGAATGAAACAAGCCGTCACTGTCAGGTTCCCTGCTCCGCTACCTGCGGAGATAACATGTCCGATATGCGAAGGGAACAAATGCCGAGTCTGCGATATGACTGGTAAAATCAAACTGACAGTGGATGCCAAGGTTCCAATCCAGAGGCACTTGATTGTCAAGTACATAGCAGATAACATACAAGATATCTCCTTTGAACTGTCTAAGCACTATGGATTAACTCCTGATGTGCAGACGGAGGACATGTTCAACAAAGGAGAGGCTACCTATGAGATTGTGAAGGTAAGCAGTCTAGGTGGTGTTATGTGGATAGCGAATAGAGTCGATGAACTTGAGAGTCCTAGATACTTCAAGTCATACAACTCGATGATGGAATGGAAAGGAGGAATGATTGATGAGTGATGATAAGTTTGAGGTAGTTGCTAGGGTTCCTAGAAACGCGACATCGGAGATGCTGATTAAGAAAGGCAACTATTGGAACATAGATGTGCTGGATGTCAGATGGTACTCTGATGGAAAGCCGACCAAGAAAGGAATAAGAATGAATTTAGAAGAAGCAGAGATTGTAATGAAGGCAATCAAGAAAATAATAGATGTGAATAAAAATGACAATGATAAAATTAGCAAGACTGAGTGAAGCACTAGAGAATACTGCAAGTGGTAATGAGAAGGCACAGAAGATAGCGGAGTCGCTATCCTCCTTTGAGGACAAAGAGGCACTGTTGAAGATACTGTCCGGTGATTACCCCAATAACAACATAGGCAACAAGAGAGCCTTGACTTGGATAGCCACGGCATTCAATGTCTTCGATGAGGAGATAGAAACTGCGGTAGGGGTTTGGGGAGACTTGGGAGAAGCGGTATATCATTTCGATGAGACTTACTCCGAGAATGAATCAGACACACTCAAATCTCTACTAACTATGTTGACTATGGACTGCTCCTCTATCAAGAGTGATTCATTCGCTAGATTCCGTGAGGCATTCAATGGCATGGATGCGCTATCGAAGAAGTGGTTCGTTCGCTATTGGCTACGCACTCCTAGAAACGGAGTCAGTGAGTCAACAGTCAACAAGGCTATGGTNTATCATTATGGTAGTGGTGTGAAGGAGTTCCTACTTCATAGGAAGGCATCCGAGTTACCTAGATACGAGCATTTGATGTATGCAGATACCAATACTCATTGGATGGNCATGATTCCNAAAATCAGTTGGTACGGCAGACACATCAAACCAATGTTGGCTAAGTCCATTGAGAACAGACCATTACCGGAGAACTACGTTGTCGATACCAAGTATGACGGTAATAGATATCAGATTCACATGACTGAAAAGGAGGTCATATTCTACAACCGCAGTGGTAAGGCAGTGAACTGCTTTCCCGATATTGAAACAAAACTACTTGAAGATTTCAAGACGACAGGAGTGTTTGTTTTTGATTCTGAGATATACCCAACCAATCCAGATGGTACTCCTGCTCCACATCAGAAGATGGGAACTAGGGTCCATTCAAAGGACATTCTAAAGGCAACTATTGAATGTCCTGTGAGAATAGTATTCTTTGACACGCTTGTTGTCAATGGCGAATCAATTATGCAGATGCCATACTCAGAGAGACTGAAGGTAACTAAGGATGTATGGAAGAACCTGATGGTTGACGAGTTACCTGATGATATAGAGAGCGCATATGCAATTGCTATCAATAGGGGATACGAAGGTGTGATGATAAAGGATTTAGATGCACCGTATCAAACAAAGCGCACTGATGCGCTACTGAAATACAAGCCTCCTAGATTGGAGGTTGATGCCGTCATCATATCCGCCAAGTACGGAGAAGGTAAGAGGCATGATGTGTTTGGCTCATTTGAGATAGCGGTATTGGATGAGAACCGAGAATGGGTTTCATTGGGTTCTGTTGGTACTGGTCTATCTGACGGTGACCTAGTTAGATTGACAACTCTATTGAAGAGAGTTGTTGACACATACGAGAAGGGTGTATTCAACTTACTACCTAGAATCGTGCTAGAGGTAACTGCCGATGCTATAACACAGAATGACGATGGTGGCTATGGACTCAGGTTCCCAAGGGTACTGAGAATCAGGGATGACAAAAGCCCAATGGATTGCACTGAGATAGGTGATGTAATATGATGTTACTTGGAGCAATACTGGCTAAAGGCAGACCTAGTTGGGATATCCTCAAAGATGGCAGATATGAATCAGGATACTATCCTAGATTCAAGATAACAGTATCGCACCCGTCAATAGATTTGTTGGAAGCGTTACAAAGGGAACTGAACCAACAGGCTATCCACTCTAGGATAAGTAAACCAAGAACATCTTACGAATTGACAATTAGAAAATTGAAAGACCAAATTGAACTGGTTGACTACATGAAAAGAAAAAGTCCGATTTGGTTCAAAGTCGGTAAATGGGCTACCTTTGCAGAGGCTCTTGAGATAACGAAGAACAAGGAACACTTGACACAAGATGGGATGGATAGATTACTGATACTAAAGGGGTTGATTGAATAATGGATGAAAATGAAAGAATGGAAATGCACATAAAACAAGCAGAAGAAAGAGGTTGTCGAGAATGTGGCTTCGTGAAGGATTTCTACTACGAAGCAGGTATTCAGCGCATGTCACAAGAACATGCTGATGGCATCATACATTTCGATATGTACATGGCAAAGATACAGTGCGGAAACTGCGATGCGGTTTACGACGAGTTGTTTGAGGTCATAGAAGTGAAGGGTGAAGATGATGAGCCTGATAGCGAAAGTGAATGAGCATAATCAAACCAAGCCTCTGATTGTGGTCGGTAAGCCCGGTACTAACAAGATGAAGAAGGCACTGTCGTTTGTCTCTGATGAGCCTATCATTCAGTATGCCAATGAGTTTGACATACCTGACATATTCAGCATACCGAGTGAGAAGGGCATAATCATCAGGGACATGACATACAAGCCGAAGACAGATGACATCTATACTGCGATGGTTGCTTATCGTGGGCAGGTGGTTCTGGTTTCTGATAACCAGAAGGATGTCCCGAAGAAACTATTCAACATGTGCAAATTGAAGAGGAGCATCAAGAAGGAACTGTTGGATGAGATAAGAGAGATAGCACCCAACTCAGAAGAGCCGTCCAACTACGAGTTAGACATCTTCCCGTTGGTAAGTGAGTATCTAAAGAACCAAGACAGGGATGAGGTTGCTACACTGTTGAAGTTGAACAACCCACCAGATATCCAGATGATATCTTGGTTGGCCCCGAACGTACATCCGGGTAAATTGTCATTCGTTGACTACACTGTGAAACGCCGTTGGTCAACAGACTACCTATGGGAACTACTGGCATATTCCCATGACGGTAAGATGTACAAGAAGATGGAGATGCCAACAAGAGGAAGTTACTCTCAGATGTGGAAGATATGCAGGAAGATAGGATTGAGGAAATCAGACAACTATCTATTGCAGTCACTAATCAAGGACGAGAGTTTCAGAGACTACTTGAGTACGGTACTGAACAATACCGAAAGACGACTACTAAAGATAAAGAAGAAAACAAGGAAGAAGAAGATGGATGCCATCAAACCTGAGAATCAGTTGATGAGATGGCTATGAAAATAAGGATGATAATATGTTAAGAAAAAGATGTAATTTTGTAATGGAAGATGGACACAAGTGCAATCGTGTGTTCACTGTTGAACATGCAGTTGGTAAGAATGGGGTTGGCGTAGTAAGGTGTGAGGAACATCGTGGTGCAAACACTAGTGACGGGCTTACTAAAAGCACTAACATTCATGCTCAAGAGGGTAACAATATCCGAATGAGAGAGTGGATTATGAAGAAGATGCGCGAAGAAAACAAGGCAGAGAATCGCATTGCCAATTTGGAGATACAGGTCGAGAGATTGACTAAACTTCTAGAGGTGGACAAGACCAGAGAAGATGTTCTAAGGAGCGAAGTTCGGAAAGTCGTGAGGCAGTTAGACCCTCTTGGCGCGGCAGACAATCCAGAGATTATCAGAATCAACGAGAGGCTTCTGACAATACACAATAGGTCTATCAGAGTAGATAGGAAGATTGAGGAACTGTTGGATGATTGGGACAAGATGTTGAGGATTGGTAAGTTCAAGGAGGCAACTGCCACACAGATATCCTTGAACGTGAAGGCATTGAAGCGTCTTTACCATGTACTAGCAATCACTGAGGAGTTAGACGCAATATACGAAGAGGAGGAATAAGAATATGTTATGGACAGAGAAATATAGACCAAGTAAATTAGCAGACATCCAAGGGCAGAGGGCATTCGTGATAGATGCCGAGCATTGGGTGGTAAACAAGGAGATGCCCAATATACTGTTGTACGGTGTAGCGGGAGTTGGCAAGACGGCGGCATCAATCGCTCTTGTCAAAGAGATACTAGCAGGTAATCTAGAAGGTAACTTCTTTGAGATTAATGCTTCTGATGACAGGAAGTTGGATACCGTTAGAACCAAGATAAAGGAGATTGCATCGACACAGAGCATCGGTGATGTGCCTTTCAAAATCATCCTGCTGGATGAGATGGACGGTATGACCAAGGATGCACAGAACGCATTGAAGAGAGTGATGGAGAGATATGCCGACAACGTGAGATTCGTAATCACGTGCAACGACAGGCACAGGATAATCCATCCCTTGCAGTCTAGATGTGCCAACTACCAGTTCAAGAGACTAGAACCAGAGGATATGAAAGTGGTTCTAAAGAACGTATTGGAGAGCGAGAATCATGCTCAGAAGTTCTCCGATGATGAGTTAGAAACCTTCATTAATCATATGCATGGAGATATGAGAAGGGCGATAGGCGAGTTACAGGCTTGTGTTTTTAGCGGAACGACCCTATCAAGAATTGTGGAAAAGTCCCTAGAACCGTATACGGAGATATTGAAATTAATATACGATAAGAACTATGATAATTCTCTACAGAAGGTGCATCAATTGATTTATGATTCGACAGATATGAAGACCATCAGTGTAAATTTACACGATGCGGTGATGAAGTCAGATTATGACTCAACGAGGAAGTTCCAACTTCTGAGGGTGATAGGTGAAACAGAGTGGCGCAGTTCCAACATGACACCGAAGGTTCTCGCTGGTTGGATGATAGGACAGATGATATGACAGGGATAGAGGTATTTTTTGCATTTGTTATAATGAGAGGATTGTATAAGATAATATTCGACAATAATAGGAGATGGAATTAATATGAATGGTGATGAGAATGGTAAGACAAATATTAGATTTTAATGATGATGGGAAAATAAACAAGGATGATATCAAGCACTTGTTGCTTAGGTATGAAATAATCTTAGTTGGGGGCTTGCTCCTGACTATACTTCCCTTGCTAAAGTTAGCAGGGATATTGACATTAGATTCCGATTGGTTCTGGATTTTGGCAGGTGTTGTCATAAGTGCAGAAGCCGTATTGGAAATCTTACAAACAAAAAAGAAAGGTGAATAAAAATGGAAGAAAAAATGATGAATGAGATAAATATGGCCGCAAAGAAGTTGGGTATGTCTGAAGAGGATGCCCTAGCCAAGTTCAACTCAATATGTGAGTCGAACACACTTGACCCAAACAAGGATGAAGAATCCTTGCAGTTGGCGAGAAGCCTGTGGAGGCTTTTCTTCGTCAACAACAGGTCAATGCAGAGCAGGGCAACTTCAACAGAAGGGAGTGAAGACAATGACAGTCCCTTCGGTAAGAAGGCATTCGGCTTCTTCGCTGGTTTGGAAGATGCGAGAGACATGATGGCTATCCAGCGAGAGCGGGTAGTTGGTGAGTACACCAGAGATGCAGACACTACCTACAGTCTAGGTAAAGTCGCTATCTTCACTGAGAGCGATGATGGCTACAGTGGTAAGATGATGTTGGATGGGGAGGAACTCCTGAAGACCGTCAAGACACTGCCAGTCAACAACGTGCAGGTAGATGCGGGACAGTACATCGTCCCACTGGATACCAACAACGCTGATTGGAACAAGGCGAAGTACGGTAAGCCACTACCAGTATCGGAGTGGAGAAGGAACGGAGTCTTCATCGGTGAGATAAACGGTAAGATGGGTAAGTACTTCTTCGGTTTCAGGGGAGAGCAGAGTGTTGACTTCAACCCCAAACCGTTTGAGTTTGTTCACTTTGAGTGTATGCTCAATACGAACGATGGTACGAAGATTCACGGTACTAAGAACAGCACTGTGAAGACCCTTGTTTACAATGATGACCTAGAGAACGATGACCCAAGGAAGAGGGAGATGTCCATATCTGACATGCAAGATGCGCTGATGGAATTCTCCGGTGACAACTACAGTCCACTGGTGAACCTAGAGGCATATCACAACATGCTGGATGCCAAGGACAACTGGAACGATAGGTTCGTCTTCACAGATGGAACTGTCAACTCAATCAACATGACTGTCACTCCAAATGGAAACAGGGTAATTGTGATTGATGACCTGACTGCTGGATTCGATTACGAGTCTGAGGCTTACTCAGGGACAACTTGCTGGGTTCCAGAGAGTCTGGATATCAACTTCGGCATTGGTTCCAATGTGGTAGTAGTTGGTAGGACTTCTCAGGGAACTGATGAGAATGGAAACCCAAGGCAAGTGTCAATCAACACTGTTGGTCTACTGGTTACCTCTGCTAGAGGAAGCAGTCCTGATGCTACNCTGGATACCGCCGAAGACGACGAGTGGATATTCTAGGTGAGTATGATGGGTAAGGGATATTACGATTCCTTTTCTGTGACTCCACTGAAAATTAATGGAGTGACTAAACAGGTTACCATACATGGTGGCTCTTTCTGCATCGATTCCCAAAACATCGACTTTATGACTTGGAAGAGGAACGTAGAGACAGGACTCTTTTGGGTCAAACTTCATACCAAATCAGGTAAGGAAGTAAGAGTCAAAAGTAGTAGTGAAGGACTAGATAGATTGCTAATGATAATAGGAAATGCAGGTGTAAAATACGAATATGGTGATTATAATGAGTTGGAGTACGACTGAGACTAAGGAAGAGAAAGTGAGTTTCGCTGATAGGAAGAAAGCAATACTATCATCNATAAAGAAAAAGCAGAATAATAACAAGGCATTCATGTGTCTTGGTATTTGGGGCGAGGCTAAATCAGCCAAGTCTGCAACTGCTATGGATTTGTTGACGGAGCAAGACATCAAGGATGGTAAGGTCGTTACTGTCTTTGACTTTGACAACAGGGCAATAGATGTGAAGCAGAACCACTATGGCAATGTAGAGAATCTAATTGTCTTCAATCCCATAGTGAGAAAGCAGGGTAGCCTTGCTGACTTCGATGAGACTATGGACAACGCAAGAGCATTCTTGGAACTAACCAAGGAGTACTTGGATGAAGGTAAACTAAAGGCAGTTATTGTCGATGGTGCTGANAAGTTACTAACTGATGTCTGTGAGACTAAGATGCGTGAGAAGCACAACCTAGATGCTGACACTGTGATTAAACAACCGCCTTTTGCATGGGGTGACAGGAATACTCCATACAGAAACCTACTGCACAAGGAGATACTTGAACTGCCTTGTCATAGGATTGTGGTTGCACACTCCAAGGACAAGTATGCTGGTAATGCCAATCCTATCGGAGTGGTTGCCAATTGGCACGATAGCACAGAGGACATCTTCACTGCTACGATAAAGATGAAGCGTGAGATAAAGCAAGGCGGTGCTGATTACACTGCCATTGTTGAGGCTAGTGCTAGGATGCCTGAACTGATTGGTTCTAGGAGAAAGGTGCTTTCCATCAACAAGGGNAAGATAGAGTGGTCTGGATTTGAGGAAGTAAAGAAGGGCGAGATATGATGAGGAATAATAATGGAAATAACAATGGAGAAAACGAAACTAGAGGAGATACTAGAGAAAGCAGAGATGAAGGGTAAGTACTACGACGGTAACAAGTCGAAGAACTCAGCCCTGTCTAACTACGCATATTGTCTAGTCGAAGAGAATGTACTCTTCGTCTACAATGCTGACTTGACAACTGCATGTGGATTCCGCTCAGAGGTACAAACCAATGACGAGCAGATGACCACGTTCATCTTGGACATCGCTAAGACGAAAGCATACCTAAAGCCGTTCGATGGAGAAGTCAGGCTATTGGTTGGTGACTTCCTGACTATCACAGATGGTGATGAGATAGCCAAGTTGCCACTTGTGACAGAACACCCGTCGCACGATATGATTCGTCTGATTAGTGGTAGGTTCCTGAAAGTGGTTGACCCTATCAAGGACTACAACGAAGAAGAGGATGCAGTTGCTCCTACGATATCGTTTGGTAAAACTGAGTATGACTGCCATGTTCAAATCTCAGAGAGAGTTCTGAGTGATGCAATGAAAGCATGTGATGTGGTTGACTTGGCTAGATACAAGATTGATGCCACTGAGGAGAAGGTGCTTGTCTCTTCCGAGAGAAGCGTAACTGATTCCTTCGTTTACGAGATTGGTGATTGTGTGCTACCAGATAGCGAAGCCACTATGGAGTTCACAGGAGACATCTTGAAGTTCATCAATGGGAGCAAGCAGATACACATGTTCCTCAAAGATGAATCGCCATTGGTTCTAGTAACTGATGATAGTATGCTAGTCAAAGCCCCATATCTAGCAAGGTGATATTATGATAATTAATGCAACAGAGAAAGGAATACTAAGTAGGTGGAGAAATCAGAACAACGAGGTCGAATCTCACTTTGAGTCTTACAACGTATACAAGCCCCGCTTCTACATCGAAGATGATGTGGCNGAAGTGGCTGATATGCTAGTTACTGACAATCTAGGTAAGTACAGAATCAAGTTGAACTACGAGGCTAATCACTTTAGCAACAGGTACAACCTAGATGGTAAGCCTCTGAAAGAGGTAACTTGGACTCCATCGAAGCCAAGTCTCAGTAAGGTTGTTCGCTCCTTCTTTGAGAATAGGGGAGACATCACCTATGAGGCAGATGTACCACTACATCACAGATGGTGCGTTGATAGGTATTCCAATGCAGACTTCCCTGAATACGAGATGCGTAAGTGGTATTGGGATATGGAGTGGATGACTGTTGGTGAGCATGAAGGTGCTATCACTTGTATAGTGAGATACGATAGTTACGATAAGATATATCAGACATATGTTTGGTATCCTACAGTTAACGACACTACACCATTTGTTCCTAAGATAGATGGTGTGAAGAAGTTCGATTCTGAGAAGAGAATGCTTGAGGAGTTCCTAAGTGATATTCTGTTTGATGACCCGGATATGCTAATCTCTTGGTTCGGCTGGAAGTTCGATTTGCCGAAGTTGATTGAGCGCATGATTCACAATGAGATAGATGCTAGACTACTATCTCCCATCAATGAAGTAAGTGGCGTATACTGGAAGGATGACGCTGTTACCTATAGCAAGAGGAAGGTGAATTCATACTCTGCGGTATACCAGCCAATAGCAGGTAGGATATGCGTACCATTGGATATGGCCTTTGAGAGACAGTGGATGGATTCTCAAAGAGGAACATTGCCATCTATGGCATTGGACTACATCTCAGAAGAGGTTCTTGGTGACAAGAAACTAGTCAGTGAGAAGTTCCCTGACAAGAACGACTTCTTCGCTAGAGCATGGTTGGAGGATGCAGAAACGTATCTGGACTACGCTCAGAAGGACGTTGAGTTATTAGTCAGGATAGATGAGATGAACCACACAGTAGATGCAATCGTTGCATTGCAGAGATTGCTACGCGCACCATTCGATGCGTGTTTCCATGCTAGTAAGATGGGTAACATATACTTCATGCGTAATGCCTACTGGAAGCCTCCTACGGGGCAGAGAGGAGATAGGGTATCCTACGATGGGGCAATGGTCTATGACCCGCTCAGTGAAGGTACAAATGGTCTGCATTTGGGTGTAGCCGCATTTGACTTCGCGGGTCTGTATCCAAGTATGATTATCGCACGTAACATCTCTTGGGAATCGCGCTCTGAGGAGCCGACCAAGTTAGGAGTCAATCTCCGTACACCGAAGGATTTCAGCAAGGTGTCCGTTGAGGATATGAGATACTTCAAGACTGATGAACTAGGCGTTCTTCCTAGAGCCTTGATTAATCTGAAAGGACTTAGGAACGATTACAAGAAGAAGATGAAGGAAGCCACTGATGAAGATGAGTACACTAAATGGAACAACAACCAACTAGCAGTCAAGAGACTGATGGCTTCCTTCTATGGCATCATTGCCTTCCAAGGATTCGGATGGGCTGATGTTGACTTAGCCGCTTGTATCACTGCAAGTGCTAGAGAGGCGATAAGAGAAGCCGCGTCTGTTGTGAGGNAATTAGAATGAACGGAATTGTCACTGTTAAATGTGAGACTTGTGATGAGTTTATTCCTGTAGGCATTAGATGGTGTCGCAGTTGCATAGAGAAACAAGTAAAGGAGGAAGAGTGATGAAGTGCGTAGTATGTCATAGAGAAGGTGGTAGTGACGACGAGGGTGTGATAACCCTACAAAGCACATCTCATGGTCCTGTTTGTCCTAGATGTATAGACCAACTAGTGGGAGATGTGATGAGTATGAGAAGACCGTGGACTAAGGAAGACCTGAAAGAATGGGGAATAAGAAGCCAATGGGCATTGTATGGAGATGATGAGGAATGAGAAGAGCAAGAAGCGTAGCACATGTAGAATATGAGATACTGCAATGGGTTGGAGACCGGGCATGGTTAGATGGTCTGATGGCTGAGATGGTTCCGAAAGGAGACAANGTTGCNGAGAAGAGATTTAGAAAAGGTGCAACTAACATTAGTGGATATCTACGAAACATGATGGAAAGAAGGCAACACAAGTTACCCAAAGACCATGACGCTTACAAGGAGAAAGAATAATGAAGGTAGTTTACGGACACACAGATTCAATCTATGTCGAATGTGACAGCATTGACAAGGCAAAGGAAGTTTGCGAGCATGTCAACTCTGAGGTTCAGAAGATATTCCCAAACGTCTTCAACTTGGAAGAGCATCCAGTTCAACTTGAGTTTGAGAAATACTTCCAGTCATTGGGTGTTGGATACACCAAGAACAGAAACGCAGGTTTGATTTCTTGGAAGGATGACAAGCANTTGGATGAACTTGAGTTCACAATGACAGGATTCACTGCNAAGAGNGTATCAGAAACGCAACTAGCCAAGGACACTCAGATAGCAGTATTGCGAATGTGGGTTGAGGACAAGAGCGAAGATGAGATTACGGATTACCTCAATGACATCTTCAATGAGGTCAGGAATGGTGACATCGATATCAAGAAGGTTCTCAAGAGAACCAGATACAAGGAATCCAGATTCAATGTAATCTGCAAGAATTGCAAGGACAACAAGTGGAATCACAAATTCACACTACACGAACTGAGTGGTATCAACACCAAGCAGAGGATATGTTGCAATAGTCCTGACTTCAGGACAACAGAGGGCAAGAGGCCAACAGTCGGTAGTGGTATCGAGGGAGTTCTGTTTCACGATACCATAGCAGACCACGAATTGAAGGATTCGTATCTCTTCCTGAAAATACAAAGACCAGCAAAGACCTACATCCATCCACTGACCAGAGACATAGTAAGACCATCTTACATCTCTGTTTCAACAGTGGCGGAACTTGACGACTTTGACTTCCAACCAGATTGGCAGTTCTATTCAGAGTCAGTCGTCAAGAAGGCTGAACCAATCTATCGAGCGATGGGTTGGGACATGACCAGAATAAAGAGGGATAGAAATCAAACAACACTAGACGGGTGGTTTACATGAGAGAATACACATACCAATGGAACGCAAGCGAATATGAAGATGAGACTAAGCCAGTATTGAAGATAACCAAATCTTCCAATGGGACATTTCAATGGTGTCCCAAGAAGTACCAGTATAATTACATCGAGAGACTTCCGCAGGATACAACCGAAGCAATGGCTAAGGGAACTATAATCCACAATGCGAGAGAGGACTTCTTCGATGCCTTCGATATCAAGAAGGCGGCTGAGATGGATTACGACGAACTGGTTGATTACAGTTACAGCCTATACCCAATAGATGACTACACGGACATCTACTATGCTATGGCTGTCTTTGAGGCAGATAGGTTCGTTCAAGCACTGACCGATGAGACATCGGATACGTTCCTACCAGTAGTCAATGAGGCTATGTTGGATGCAGAGATTACCATCAGAGCAGAGGACTATTCAGAGGTCAACCTACAACGAGATTACGTGGTTCACTTGCAGGGCATCATAGACAGGATGTTCTTTGAGAACGACATGTACATCCCAATGGAGTTGAAGACTGGCCCTTGGAAAGACTACAAGGTAACATCGATGCGTAAGGAGATGGCTTTCTACAAGTTGTTGTTCGACAATGCACCAGAGGAACTTCTTCACACTGTTGGCCTATCAAGGGATTACGACATGAAGATGTGGGGTTGGTACTATCCTGTATCCAACCACATCACCGTTGAGCCAGTGAAGAAGTCAAGCCATACTGCTGTGATGAAGGGAATCGCTAGGCTGATACATGCTTATGAACAAGAGATGTTCCCGACCAAATTCAATGCTAGGACTTGTGCCACTTGCAGTTACTTCGGTATATGCGATGCGGCAGACCTGTATGGGTGGGGTGAGTGAATGAGTGAGGAAGTAGAAGATTGGAGCCAAAGACACTTTGGCGAACTAGCACTGTATCGAACAATAGCGGCTACTGTAAATACGATATTGTCGGTACTAGTGTTGGCTAAATTATTTGGGTGGATATAATGACAAGAGTATTAAAATTAGGAAATGTAACTATGATTACAACAGAGATAGAAAAGAGAACTAAGGAATTGCTAAGTGATAGGAATTGGACTTTCGGTCAACTGCAAAGTATGGGGTCTATAGTGGATGAATTCACTGAGACAATATACACTGAACTAGAACCGAAGCAGAAGATGGATTTGGTATGGTACACAGATACAGAACCATACTTGTCAGCAGAAAGACCGTTTGGTGAACTGATGCAGATGATGGTCAAGCACACGATATCCGAGACTGTTGCAGTATACTTGAAGGACGAACTACTGAATGCTAATGTAAATTTTAATGGAGGAGATAAGAATGAAGTTCCCAAGGGAAGTGTGGGCAGGAAGCCATCTAAGAAACGCACCACAGATGAAGAGAAAGATAGTGAAGAATAAGCAGGAGTACCTTGATTGGGTCAATGCCTACAATGGCAGGATGAACTGCTACACCACTGTCTATGACTTTGAGGTGTTTGGTGAGAATACCAAGATAGACAACTCAGTTGTCTTAGACAGGATGTTCCTAGATTTCGATGCTCACGATGAGCCATTGGTAAATGCCTACTATGATTTCGTTGGTGTATGCACCAAGTATCTAGAGGAGAACATCAAGTTCAGACCCTACTTCTCAGGGCAAGGTTTTCACATCATCGTTTACGGTGAGGTGGCCGATGATATCAGAAGCATTCAGAGATATTATTCCAAATTGGCTACTGACTACGATACGCTGGATAGAACAGGCATCCAGACCAATCGCCTTCGTAGAGTTCCTAACACGGAGAACATGAAGGTAGGTAGGTTCTGCATACCAGTCAACATAGAGTCAGAGCCATCCCTTGATGACATACTGAGTTTGACTGATGGTATAGTCGCTGATGATTTCGTGTATGGTTCTAATCTGGTAAGATGGCCCGAAGTAGAGCCAATCAGCATGTCGAGTGTTGAGATTGATGTGCCTGATTCTATAGGAAGATTGCCGATACTTCCATGTCTGCACAATGCTATCACAGTGGAGAATCCAAGTCACTATGCTAGGGTATACCTAACACAGTGGTATAGGGACTTACTGAGTATCGGACAGAGGGAGATATCCCTAGAAGCACAAAACCAAATCATTGCTAAGATAATGGAGGAGTTCAGAGAGATAGCCAATGTAGATGGTATCTGGTTGGATTGGGATGAATCAAAGACTAGAGGCCATGTGGAGTACATAGTAAGTAGAGGGTACAATGCACCGGGATGCAGGTCAGTGTTAATACCACAAGGCTACTGCATTGGAAAATGTTGGAGGTATAACGATGAAGATTGAGTTCAAGGATAACAAATGTCCTCACGATTGGCGTGAGATGAAGAACGCAGGACCGCCAAATGAGACACATAAGATTTGTATCATTTGCAAAAAGCGTAGAACATTGAAGAGGAATTGAGATGAACAAACTACTAATTGATAGCAGGGAGGAATCTGAACTCTCGACATATGTTATTGAAAAGGCTCAGTCAATGAACATCCAACATGAGAAGAAGTGGCTTGAGATAGGAGACTACGTTTTCAATGGAGTTTGCTTTGAGGCTAAGTCCTCATTCGATTTCCTACAGTCTGTCATGTCGAAGAGACTATGGAATCAGTTGGATAACATGGATAGGGCATTTGACGATAACTTGGTTATTGTCTATGGCTCATTTGATGCGGCGTTCAGAAAGTATGCTCAACATACTAAGACTAAGATGGATGTCAAAGCGTATAGAACCTTATTGCATCGTAGGTTCTATGGGGCGTTAGGCAGAATCATATTAGACATGGATTGTAACATAATATGGTGTAAAGACGCAAACACTGCTTCGGAGATAATCTGTACAGTGAGTAAGATGCAACCACATGACAGAGAAGTGTATTCTCCTAGAATAGTTAAGAGAATCACCACGACTGACATGAGAAAAGACGTTCTTTGTATGATTAAAGGAGTGAGTGCAAAGAAAGCGAAGGAATTACTCGATGAATTCGGTTCTATCATGGAAATAGGCGAAGCATCGGTAGAAGAACTATGCAAGATAGATGGCATAGGNAAAATCCTTGCAGAGAGGATTCTAAACACTCTGCACAGTGAAAATAATATGGAGATATGAATATGAGTGATGAAAATAAGATGAAAGAAGACGAATTGGACAGATTGTACTACGAATCTCTGTCTGATGAAGTACCAATGAAGAAAGACAGTATTTTACCGAATATTGTAGAGAAATACGTCAATAGCGCGGCAGAAGTTTCAATGTACAACGAAATTCCAGCCGCTTTGACCTTTTTCGTGCTTCTAGGTCAGTTATCTAAGGATATGGTGGCTATTCCCTTCGGAAGAAGGGTCGATGACACCAGAATCCAACTGATTTGGATGCAAACATCAGGAACAGGCAAGTCTGAGATGTACAATTTCTTTGGACCCATCTCAAATTACGTTTTTAACACGTTGAATGAGAAATACGGTTGTAATTTTGACGTTTTCAACGTCAAGGACATTACAGATGCCGCTTTGATTGGTTCTTTTGAGAAAAACAAGGAACCAGTTGAGGATGAGAACGGTCAAGTTAGGATGATTGAGGTTATGGAAGCGATTCCCGGTGCATTAGAGGGNGATGGNTTGTGTTGCTANGACGAATTTGAGTATTCGGGAGTATTCAAACCATCAATGCACAAAGAGAACGTGATAATGTACATGAATACGTTCATGAATACCATTCACGGACAGAATTGGGTCATAACGGTAAAGAGAAAGGGCAGTGAGGAACTAGANTGCAGATGTCAACGAAGCATTTTCGCTACAACCTACATCCCGAAGACGATGACCTCCGTTATCGCTGAGACAGGGATAATGCAACGTTCNATTCTGTACATCCGTGAAGTGCCTATCGAGATTCAGAATGAATTGAGGGAAAGATTGGCTCAGACCTATGGTAAAGTGGTTGACAGGAAAGCACCAATAGAGCAATTCGGTAAAGCATTCGTCAAGATATACGAGACTCTGATGGAGAGATACGAAGAAGTCGATGGTGACTCACTATCGACAATCAAGTTCCATGAGTCCTTCTCTGATGCNGTTGTCAACGAGACAAAGAAGTTTGAGCAGTTCGTTCAGAGCAGTAGNCCAGCAGTCCTAGACTTGGCTAACAACTTCATTACTAGAATGCAAGGCAACATGGGTAAGATGGCAGTGTTGTGTTGNATAGCAGAAGCACCTACNATCAAGGANAAGGACAAGAGATTCGTCGCTACGAGTAAGCACGTTGTCCAAGCCGCACATCTAATCAAGCAATGCTACAAGTCATTGGTGTCTTGGTTGGATATGTCCTTGAAGCAGGAGTACAATGCACTATTGGATGCAAGCAACATCAAGGAGTTCAAGAAGCAATACGACAAGATGATTGCCAGTGGACTAGGTGACACACAGGGCTATGTACATAAGACGATGCTACTTGAGAATGTCAGGAAGCATCTGAAGAAGGGACAAGCCACTGTCTATAGGCATTATAAACAACTATTAGGGGAGCAGAGGTTCGATGAGACAAAGAAGGGTCAAGCCGTCTATACCAAAATAAAGGAGGAAATGCAATGAAGAAAATGTTCGATAACAAATTTATGGTTTTTCAGGTTGCTGAGGGTCCGAAGATAATCATAGAAGCCTTGAACACACAAGGCAATGATGGCTGGGAAGCCCACTCTATGATAACTGTAGGTGAGGATAAGATAGTGGTCTTCCTAAAGAGAGAGTCCACACTCAATGCGCCTGACCCAAAGAAGTCAGAAGCAGACAAGGTAGACAAACTATGGGCGGAAGACTCCGATAAGGAGTGATAGTGTGTCAGTACTAGCGATTGACCTTGAAACCAAGAATTTCGCACATGAGATAGGAGGGTGGGGAAATACCCACATGTTCCGAGTCTCTACTGTATGCACTTACGATGGAGACAAAGGGACGGTTTATGTCGATAAATCACTAGATGATTACAAGAAACCAAACACAATCGTCAAATCTTTGTCTGATTTAAAGTATGATTTAGATGACCACTTTGAAAAAGGTGGCATTTTACTTGGACACAACATCGTCGCCTTTGACCTTCCTGTGTTGAAGAACGCGATGGACATCTACTGCATCAAGAAATACTTGGACAATGAGGCATATATTGACACAAGTAGGATACTGAGCAAGGAATACAAAGAGCGATTTTCCCTCAATAATCTAGTACAACACACCCTCAAGTCGGAGAAATTGATGGAAAGTGCAGAGGCTCCTGTCATGTGGAAGGCAGGAAAGTATACAGAAGTGGTTGATTATTGCCTAAAGGACTGTGAGTTAGTGTACGATTTATGGAAATATGGTCAGAACAATAAAGTAGTGAAGGGCTTCTCGTTAGAACAAGAGGAACTTCTCGATTTAGGGGTTGATTGGTAATGGCAACAACAGTAGAATGGATTTTAGGAATATTTTTTGTCTTGGGTATGTCCCTTCTTTTCTTCGCGGCCTTCGGCGGTTCAAAGTACACCGAGTCTTCCATAGATGAGTACATGGCGAAACTTGAGAACCAGATAATAGAAGAAGAGAGGAATGCACGTGGGCCTTCACGTTAAGTGTAAGTTCTGCGGCAAGAAAACAATTCCTCGTAGAATCAAAGGCAAAGTGGTAGGCTCCACAGAGTCAATGAAAATTTGGCAATGTAGAGAATGTAAAGGGCTTTGGTCGGATTAACACCCGGCCAAAGTCCCGATTTTTTTTTGGTTTTTCAACCCAATTTTTTTTGTTGCAAATTGGCCCTTCTTGAACAATGTATATTTACTAGGTAGTGTAGATTCTACACCAAATGGTTAAGGACGATTTAGAGAAATTGATGGAGAGATATCCTGATTGGGATTGGGACTATTGGGCGGCACAGGTCGCATGACCTATAGTCCATTTCTTCCCGTCTACATATTGATGGGATTTTTTCTCTTCTGTGCCTCGTTTCTTCTAGTGAATGAGTTCAAGGAAATTGCCAAGTATTTCAGGAGTGAAGACCAATGATTGAGATTTTGGGTATGGGGTTTCTGGATAATTTTAGAATTGAAGTACCCTTGAGTTTCTACACTCCCTACCTAGTAGTCCTCGCAAGCGGTCTGATTTCGTGGTTGGGCAGGTTAGACTACCTTGCAATGGAGTGGGCCAAAAGTGAGGCTCTCTAGGGTGGGGTAAAACGGTCATNTAGAAAACTAATTTACAATGGGGTTGCATTTTGGATTTACCGTTGAAGAAGGTNAGATTGAACCGCTTTCGATGGTGGGACTGCGAGTTAATTTAGCCAAGATGGTATTGTTGGTAGGTTTGCCATCGCTTCATATGGGTCATCATAGTCACTTGGCAAATCCAGAAGTGCCTGTCTGTATGTAGCCAACTCAGACTGTTGTGTTTCTGTCAAGGTGTTGTAAAGTAAGACCCCTTGATACACATCTACTCTCTTCAAGCGGAAGTTTCTTTTCGCTCTGAGTTCCTCCCAAGCAAATGCATCTGCTTCTGTCTCATCATATAACGAATGACCCGGACCTACATTGTAATCTACTGTCACGTTTGGGTTTCTTTCCTGCTCTTCTTCACCCTGTTCAACCATATTATCACCTAAGCGTTATCAATACTATACCAAATATGTACCACGTAATCACCCATGTCTACTGCACCGGATTCCCTTCTACATGCTAGTGTATCCCCTGCATTGTATGAAGCATTTACTCCTGTAACTACTAGGTAATGGTCAGTAGCATTGACGTTCTCACTATTCTGTCTTGTGAATTGACTGGCGTTATAAGAGATATTAGTTAGCGTTCCTGCCCCTGCATCTCCATTTGCAAATATCCTAAACACTTGAGCATCAGAACCAGAAAGAACAACTCCATTGGTGTGAAATACAACTGCTCGTATGGTGATATCTCTAGGTAAGACGTATTTTGGTAGACCTGCTTCGTTATCATCAAATGTCAATAATTTCAGTCCATTACCCTGACCTGTGGCAGTCCCATAATCTAATACACCAAAAGTCAATTTATGCCAAAGGTTCCAACCATTTGCATCCGATACTGCTTCGATTCCTTTGAGAACCTCTATGTTATTGTCCTCGTCTGCAATGAGAGCAGGTTCCTCATGGTTTGAATCTGCACCCCAAATCGCATTCACATTGTTAGAACCCATGATAGAAGCATGAGTTCCATCCGATACTAGAATTGCAGATATCGAAGCCATAGGAGCATCAGCATCATTATCAGACATTCTCTCAATTACGAATTTGTTAGCGGCATTTGCATCATCCCCCGAACCCATGAAGATAGCCGCGTAGGGTCTTCTATTGGTTGAGTTTGCATCTCCTATGTTGCCTAGTTTTGTAAGTCCAACTAACTTAGCCGCCGCCACTAGATTCGCAGAATTAGTAGTATTGCTAGTTTCCCAAGCATCCTCTGAAACTAGAATTCCTATCTGTTGGTCTGTCATGTTTCCTATAGCAGTAGCAAGATTGTCGTTGTTGGTTTGGTTAGCATATGTATCGTAATTAGTAGAAGATACAACGCTCAAATCGACTTGGTTGATTATTGTTAGATTCAAGCCTCTAGTAGAACTATCTACTATCTTCTTACCATTAACGTAAACCAGAGAGTTTGCCGCATTGTTGTTTCCCGTTCCTCTAGCGTAGACGAAGCAATGTCTCAAATCCCCGACATACAAATTGCTAGATGGGTTTGTTCCAGTTGGAATAATCTTGATTGAACCGTCTGCATTGACAGTCATATTCTGCACACCAGAAATATCGCTAACGCTGAATATATCCCCACTTGACATCGTAGGTCCGATTGAGAAAACCTGTCCTTCTGTCCCTTCAAAGGATAGAGTATTATCATCCAACACCTTGAGGTACATTGGGGAGTTATCCTTACCCACCAATTTGATTTCTGGTTGGGAAGTCTGACTCACATTCGGAGTAATCAGGATGTCCTTATCGCTATCCGCCATCTAAGCACCATCNCTTCCACGCAATGCGGCAGTTATTTGCTTTACCTCATCTGCACTGAGTTCTCTGTTGTAGCAGAGGAAAGCACCCATCTTGGCATCCCAACCACTTGAATANNCATCATCNCCACCAACAGTTGCCGCGTCATCNCTCAATGTCGGACAAGCACCTGCATTTGTTCTCGATGCCACTTCCTCACCATCTCTGTATATCTTCATGGTAGCACCATCGGCTGATTTGGTAAAAACATGAACCCAAAAGTAATTGATATGACTACCTATGTTGCTACTGGTGTTTAACCTACCTTCACCACTACCAGTAGAAGTAGAACCATTCGTGTCAAAATAGATGTAGCCATTACTCCACGGAAGATGAGCAAAATATCCCCTTGCATCGTTTCCCGCACCATCGCCCATGTACCACTTGAAAGCAGACTTAGCCGTTAGAGAATCATTAGTGCAGTAGAAGACAAAAGAAGCACCGCTCGATGAGTCTATTCCAAAGGAATTAGAGGCAGGGCCACTAGCCATAGCCGCATCAATCGAATCAGGTTGTTGATATCCTCCTACGACTGGCCTTGTGTTGTATGTGGGTGCAGACGACCAAGTGAAGTCTCTGCCATTTCCACTGACATCAGACCAAGTGGTTCCGCTACCGGGAGAACTCTTGCTATTGGAAGCATCCAGATTCAACTGCATACCGCTTTGCGGAATCGAAGGCCCACCTGCTACACCCATCAGATAAACCTCCCCTTATGTGCATTGTAGTTCTGCAATACTTCTGCATCCGAGAGTTTCTTGTTGTATAGTTTGATTACTCCCATGTAGCCTGACCATTCCCCGGAAGTGGTGTATCTAGTTCCTATTCTGAAATTATTGCCGAATTCCTCATCACAGGAATTTGTTGTATCTGCCGTGCCTGTCACATCGACTCCATCGATGTAGACCTTCGACCCACTGGAATCAGATGTCACTACGAGATAGTGAAATGCATCATTGAATATGTTTGTGTTGTTTGCCGTGAAGGAACCACCGTCATTGTACTCCAATGTAGAATGCCAGTTTATATTATGGCTCTGGTAGTTCGACAGACACCAATTACCACCGTCATTCCTACCATCAAAGAAGTAGTCCGTATTTCCACCNGCGGCCCCATTAGCACTCTTGTTGTACCACACGCACCAACTAGCGGCTCCACTACCTGAACCACCTAAGTCACCCTCGACGTTCATTCCACGCTCTCCGTCAAAGTCGAAAACCCCTCCTTTGGCAGAATTATACGCTGGCATGTTGGCATCGTTCTTGGTGTGCGAACCGCTTCCGGGTTCGCCATTAGCCCCTGTNACAGAGTATCCAGAAACCAAACAAGTAGCGGTAGTTGCTCCATTAGAGAAGCACTTAGAATTACCCGCATCCAAAGCGAAAACCAAACCATCATCAACGACCCTAGCACCATTGTAAAATCCCATTACTCTTCCTCCGATTTGTTCATTGCGTCTTCAAAAGTTAATGGTTCATAATCAGGGGCATAGATGTCTTCTTCTACTACTGGTTCGTTCCACTCATCCCCTAGAATTATCTGTCTCATCTCAACTTGATTATACGGCCCTTCTGCATCTTTTATCTTGTTCATAAAAGAGGGCTTTGGAAACTTCCTATCACAACAATTGCATCTTTCCACCCATCGTACTAATGCTCTTGTCTCCTCTACATTGAGTCTTATTGTTTCTCTATCGTCTAGAGTCTTAGTAAAATCTACTAATTCCAAATCAGATGAATCAATTATGTAATACGTGTTCATACACCAAATCTCCCTCTAGTCGCTTCAAAATTCTGTTTGACTTCTGCCGCTGTCAACGCTCTTCTATACATTCTAGCCATTGACGCTTGGCCGTCAAAGAAACTACTTTGCGCTCCACTTGCGGCATTTTTNCCACAGAATATCCAATCGNTTTGNTCNGCNTTGTATANNGAACCTGCGGCATTCAAATCACCGGGGTCAAANGATTGACCTAGTTCGCCGTTCTTGTATATTGCCATCAAGACATCATTCTCCCATGTCATAGCCAAATGAGTCCATTCATCATTCGATATGCTAACTGTTCTTTCTTTGATAGTTACTGCATTATTAGACGCTCTCACTCTACACCATGCACTTACTACCAAATCAGTTGAATGTCGCCATAGCCCATGAGAGCCATCATAGTTGCCNCTNCATANTATNGANCCCCGANATCCATTNTCCCAAGTNGAGCCTGTAGGNACATATATCCAACANTCTANNGNGAATGGGTCNGCAAAGGTAGCAGGATAGTTATCGTGTGCAATCTTAACGAAGTCATTTGTTCCATCAAAATCAAAGGATTTGTTCGATGCTTTGTAAACAGCACCACTGACTGTGACAGTAGCACCCGTAGAAATATCACTAGCAACTCCGGTTTGCATATCTGTNTTAGTGCCATTTTTTGGATTGTGTATATCTACACAATAATCCATGTTAGTCTGTGTCACTTTAGGACCATAGTGCATTAGTATTCCACCACCATCTTCTCGACATCCTTTCTCTCAGCCTGTATGAAGTAGAAGCAGTCTATTGGAGTATCAGTCTGAGTTCCGACATACACCTTGTTGTCCTCTATGTGGTCAACGTATATCTGTTGGAATCCCTTGTTGGGAGTCAGTTGAACTGTGATTGTATCCTCATCAACCAGACCTAGCCAGTAGTCGGGTAGTTCGATTACATCTCCCTCTAGTCTGCCTCTGATGTAGACACCGTGTTCCGGCCCTTCAAGAGAACCGTGATGTAATCTCTTTCCTTCTTCTGTTGGATGTTCTATATCGAAAGACTTTGTAGCGGCTGAGAAAGCACCTGCTACTGCTACTGCACCATCAGCCGCAATTGTCATTCTAGTAGTCGAATTAGTATTGAAGGATTGAGTATCAGTACCAAATGTAATGGTATTGTTAGTGTCGCCCATGTGGACAATTCCACTTGCAGTTGAAATGAATCCATCAACTTCTAATGGGAAAGCAGGGCTTGTCGTGCCTATTCCGACATTACCATCACCCGCTATTGTCATTCTTACATTTGAAGTGCTTCTATCTGCGGCAGTCTTGGTATGGAATTGTATATCTGCGGCATCATTGTTGTAAATTGATGCAAGGTGAAGAACTCCTGTACCGTTATCATACCACAGTTGTCCACCTTCGGTAAAGTCATCAGCAGTTCCTAATAACTCGATTGCAGGGTCAGCATTAGCATTGTCAGTTCCAGTGACTCTTATTGAAGGATGGGAAGCACCCGATAAATGAAGTTCAGTTGAGGGACTTGTAGTGCCTATACCGACATTACCTGAAGCGTCAAATCTCATTCGCTCAGTACCCGCAGTAAAGATTGCCATCTCATTAGTAGCAGGGTTTCCGATTCTGAGGTTGGCGTTGAATCTGAATTGTGTTGCTTCTAATGTCCCTGCTACATCAAGAGTAGTAGATGGGCTTGTCGTGCCTACACCCATTCGATTATTCGTACCATCAACAAAAATTACAGGTGTGCTTGAGTCACCGAATATCTGCGTGTCCCATTCGTAGTGGTCTTTGTTCAGACTGATAATACCGGAGGCATCTGTGTCAGGGTCATCTGCGGTGAATATCTGCCTTCTTGTACCTGCACCTCCTGTTATCTCCAACTGACCAAATGTATTGACTGTGAAATCTATGAAGGTATCAGAACCATGAGACTCCTGTATTCTAAGTATGCAATCTGAGGGAGAAGCACTTGCATCTGTTTCTAGTTTCAGTGCCGGAACTCCTGTGTTGTCTGTGTGCTTAATGTGAACTACGCCATCAGGACTCGTAGTTCCTATTCCTACATTACCATCCTTGTTAATACGAACGGCTTCGGTAAGAGTCCCATCTCTTGAAGTCTGCAAAGTTAAATATCCATCTTCTGAACCATCCGTGGAATCCTGTATGTTTCCTGTTATCCTAGCATACTCATGGCCTGATGATGCACTACCCGAATCGCCAAATTGCCACTTGATTGCTGAACCGTAGTTTGTACCAGTAGCGTTTCTTCTGAGTATTAGATGTGCTTCGCTAGTGCCATTGTATATCGTAGTGTCACCAGAAACGTGTAATTTTGAACTGGGACTCGCATTGCCTATTCCAACCTCACCATCTTCATTGATGACCATTCTTGATGTAGGATTTCCGCCTTCTTTACGAGTATAGAAATTGAGAATACCACTTCTATCATCATTTGTTGTGTTGGCCTTCTCACCTGCTATCTTCGCCCACCAAGAAGTGCCACTACTGGAATCATCAATACCACCGAAGATAACTGCCCCGCCGGGGTTTGAGCCGTTGTATGCAGTTTCAGTGTCCATTATGCTTAGGTGGGATTTGTAGGTGTTGGTGTATTGCGAGCCAGTTCGTATGTCGAGTGAAACGGCGGGACTTGTAGTTCCTATTCCGAGTCTACCATCACCTGTAAATCTAAACTTCTCTGTTCCATTGTTTTGTAGAAGTAGGTCTTTGTCGGTTGCATTGCCCCAATTCAAGTAGGCATGGTTTCCAGAATTCAGCAATCCTAATTTGAAACTAACCAACTCTCCGTCTTGACACATCCAAATCATAGGGTTGTCGTCTTCGTCGTCGTTGCTTTCATCTGCTTCAATCTTAAGCGTTACATCTGCTGTATCAGAACGTAGGTGTAACATTGCTTCTGGACTTGAAACTCCTATCCCTAGATTACCCCCATCGGTCAATCTCATCTTCTCTGAACCAGATGTCTCAAAGGTCATGTTTCCACCTGTTCCTACGTTTGCGCTATCTGCCCTTATGGAGAGATTACCTACATTGTTGATGATGCGACAAGTAGGGCTGTTGGTAGCGTCATTATCAATCAGTTTCAATTCTGGAAGGGTGTTGGATACCTGTAACGTGCCTGTGAATTGACCCCCACCTGTCACATTTAGCGTACTTCCGTCAAACGTGAGATTGGCCTCACCGTTCAATCCCGTAGAACCCGTAGCAGTAACTATTCTGTTATTCGCACCATTTGCTAGAGTTAGTCCATCTCCAACAGTACCCGCCGCTACCTCTAGGTCAATGGTTCCGTCGCCATCTTGGTAAGTTGCAGTAATGTTAGTCTCAGTATTACTACTGAACATTGCTCCGACTGTATCTTGTATAACCTCAGATAAATCAATGTTAGAAGTTCCATCGAAGGAAACACCGTGTATGTTTCTTGCCGTTGCTAATGCAGTAGCAGTGGATGCGTTACCTGATAGCGTTCCTGTTATAGTTCCAGCCTTGAAATCCTCAAAGGATGAACCATGTTTTAGTTCCATCCGGTTGTCTGTTGTATTATATTGGAATGTAATGTCATCTCCTGAACCTCCTTCCAATGTTAGACCTGCACCATCTACGACTTCACCTGTTCCATTTCCACTACCAAGAACTATGTTATGGTCTTCCACAGTCATCGTTGCGGTATTGACTGTAGTTGTTGAACCACTAACGATTAGATTTCCACCTACTGTCAAATCGGAGGCAGTTGTAATCGTAGTATCATCCGAGATTGTCATCGCAGTTGCTAGTGTGTTCAGCGTACTTCCACTACTACCTGCATTTGCAACTTTGAAGGATATTGCTCCACCTGCACCAGTTCCCTTACCTATGCCACCTTCAAAGATTAAGTCTCCACCTGCTATGTTATCAGTGGTTCCGGCAGTAGTATCTCCGGCAGATATTGTGAGGTCTTTACCTGCCGTATCATGGGCAGTATCATTCATGGCAATAGTTCTATCTCTATTGCTACCAAGTTCAAGATTACCCAAGTAATTGACCTTGAAGGCTTGTGTGTAGTTGTTCGGTGCAGAACCGCTTCCATCTTGAACATAGAAGATATGCCCACCGTATTGTCCCTGCACCTGATACTGCGTTTGGGACTCACCAACGATTTTGAGATTAGCACCGTCATCTCTAAGGAATGAATCGGCAATGAATAGTTTGTTGCCTGAACCTATTGTCAAATTATCAGCAAAGGTAGCATCATCATTGCTTAGAGTTATTACAGTATCACCGGAAGATGATTTGATGTCATTACCTGTAATTGTTAAATCGCCACCAATTGTTACATCATCGGGCAATCCTATTGTGATTGTACCACTACTCTCCGCTACTGTGGTTTCATTCGCAGTTGCGGCAAAGGTGATTGTTCCACCAAGAGCAGTAGCAGTTGAGTTAGAACCATCAGTTACGGTAATGCTAGAGTTTGCTAGTTTCGCATTTGCAATAGAACCTGCTAGTTGTGCATTGGTAATCGTACCAGTCAATGAGGAAGTTGGGTAGTTAGTCGCATCTGTCAAGTCAAATGCAGGAGTCGCATCTGATTGCCCCAAGTCTAGGCTTACACCACCGAAACTTACTGAATCATTTGCCAGCATTGCGTTGTCAACTGCTCCACTTGCGATTGTTAAAGCCCCGCCAGCCGCAATTGTCGCATCTCCACTAACGTTTCCAAATATAGCATCCTCAAAGTTAGAGGTAGTCATCTTCACAAGATTACCAGAATCAGATGTATCAGATAGAATCACCAAGTCATCTTGAGCAAAGTCTGTGATAGCAGTTGCAAGGGAATCCCCATCCAACTTGTCCATGTCAATTCCAGTTGCTAACATTCCATTTTCAACTGCGCCACTACNAATGGTNAACGCTCCACCTGCGGCTATCGTAGCATCACCGCTTACATTGGCAAAGATGGCATCTTCAAGATTAGAGAATGTAATCTTCTTCTCGGTCCCATTGTCTGAGAACATGAAGTGGTCTTGTGTTTGATGGAGTCCAGTTCCACCAAGAGCCGTAAGACCGTCTATGTTTACATTGAATGCTAGAGTATCAGATGCCGCAGTTGAAGTGATAGCGATTGATGTACCTCCTAGAGTTAGAATATCAGCAGAGGCATCTGCAACAATATCATCTTGACCACTAACTGAGATTGTCTTGAATGCCTTGATTCCACCTGCTCCACCATTGTCTACAGCGAAATCTGCCAAGTGAGACAATTCTATGTAAGCCCATTCACCTGCACTGTTGTCCCAAACCAACATTTGGTCAGCAGTATTTGCTGTTCTTTGTGCAGGGTTGGTTGCGCTACCATCTGCACCAGAACTCATCAATGTGATGTTTGTATTCACAGGGTCGTCAATACTGAATGCTGTACCACTTAGAACTAGACCATTGTTGGATGCGGCAGTATATGTGGTGTCGGCTGATGCTATTGTAATCGCACCATCAGCATTCGTGATTGTGGTATTGCTACCTTGTGTCAGAGTTGCATTTACCCACTTGCTAGAAGTAGCATTGTATATCGCAAGATGTCCTGCACCGGGACTTGTGAAATTAGTATCTGCCATCTCTGCGAAGGTATCTGCTGTATCTACTTGGGCATCGACGTATGCCTTGATTGCCTTTGCACTAGCGAGAGAGTCATCACTGGCACTTACTGATGATAGGTCAGTATCTAATGCAGAGATATCAGACAGGTCAGTGGTTGCTATTGTGATACTTGCAGAACCATCGAATGATTGTCCTGCAATGTTTCTAGCAGTTGCCAAAGTAGTTGCTGTTCCTGCGTTACCGGAAACGTTTCCAGTTACATCACCAGTCAAATCTCCAGTGAAAGTTGCCGCAGTAAAGTTCTCTGAACCAACTGTCCATTTATCAGCAGACTCATCCCAAATGAGAGTCTTGTTAGAACCACTTCCTCTCTCTACTTCGATACCTGCATTCTGACTTGGAGTACCTGTTTCATCTGAGTTAAGCACTATTATGTTGTCACCAATGTTAACAGTGTTTGAGTTCACGGTAGTAGTAGTCCCACTTACAGTTAGATTACCAGTGACAGTAAGCCCGCCAGCCATTGTAACAGTGACATCACTTGCATCACCGATAGTTACATTCTCAGTAATCTGTGGTAGTCTAGCGGTGAGATTTGTCACGTTTACATTGACATCCGTGTTAGTTACCTTAGCATCATTCAATGCGGTTCTAGTTTCTAGTTTCTGCATGGCGGCTAGAATGGTATCAGTTGCCGCTATATTTCCACCAGTTCCGCTACCTAGATTTGTTAGAGCCTTTCCAGTTATTGCAGTTGCCGCAGTTGCGTTAGTCAATGCAGTTGTAGTTGCGAATGAACTGCTTGAGTTGTCATAGTTCGCAAGGTCGTTGTCTACTGTGAATGTTAGGTCATACGGGTCTGAATCACTACCGTCACTTGTGTCTGTCCAGTTTATTGTAAGGAGACTTGAAGGTATGAATTTTATTTCCTTGTCATTGGCAATTGTTAGTTCCGTACCATCACCATCTTCCAGTATGAATGACATTCCACCAACGCCACCGGGAATACTATCCACGTATGCCTTGACTGCCTTCGCGGTTGCTAGTCCGGCATGGTCATCAGTGATACTAGCGAGGTTTTGCTCTAGTTGATTGATGTCACTAAGACCAGTTACCGATAGAGAGGTCAAGAAGGTGCTAGTGTCTACAGTGTATGACCCAGCACCAGTCCTCTTCAAGAAACCGTTAGATGTGAAATCTCCATCCATCAACGCTCCTGCCGCCGCCACATTCGTAGCATCAGTTACATCTGCATTGGGTTCAATGCCTAGCATCGCAACTACATCAGCAGGTGCGATTTCTTCTATGACTCCTGCTCCGGCTGAGTCCCTGCCTAGAATTCTATTCGTAGTAGACACGTTTTGAATTTTAGCATATGTCACTTGGTCATCAGCAATATGAGCAGTATCGATTGAACCATCAGTATAGTGTTCTGAATCTATTGCATCATCTGCAATCTTAGCACCAGTAATGGCATCTGCGTTTATCTTAGCAGTCGTTATTGCGTTATTTGCTATGGTTAGCGCACCATCATTAGCAAGTGTTGCATCTCCGGACACTGCCACATTGTTGTAGTCAGTGCCGTCTGCTACCATGATGTGTGTATCTGTAACGGCAATCGAATCATCGATGAAGTCTATCTTAGCACCAGTTACCGCATCATCTGCTATTTTCGCAGTGGTAACTGCACTTGCGGCCAGTTTGCCAGTTGATACGGCTCCACTGTTTATCTTGCTGGTAATGACTGAAGAACTAGCAAGCATACCCGAAGATACGGTTCCAGTATCACCAGTAGTAATCAACGTACCAGTAATGTCAGGAAGGCTGATTGTCCTATCAGCAGTTGGGTCAACTATGGAAAGTGTAGTTTCAAAGTCGTTACCAGTAGCACCCTCAAAGACAAATGCATTCTGTACGTTAATCGCAGTCTGATTTACGGTTGTCGTAGTTCCATCAACAAAGAAGTTCCCCCTAACCCTAACAGTAGTATCATTCCCAGCGTCACCAATGAAAAGAGTATCACTCTCATCAAGAAGTCCAAGAGAAGCCACCACATTTGCTTTATCGGTAACATCTGCTTGAGCCTCGATTCCAGCCAGTTTATCAAACTGGTCGTCAGTCATTAGACCATGAGCATCGGTTGTTGAATCAGGTAGAGTTGCCGTGATTGTACTACCATCTCTCTGAGTGAGAGTTAGCAGACCTTCACTGAAACCTGCACTTAGAACATCGTCATCCATAGCAGTACTTGCGATATTGATGACTGCACCACTCCTAGTGATTGCCATACCACCTCCGGCTTCTAGAATGACATCATTGGTATTACCAGCACCATCTGTCAGAATGACCTTGGCCTTGTTAGTAGAGTGAAGTCCAGCAGATAGTGTGTATGCAGAAGGTGCGACAACCTGTGCATCGACGTATTGCTTGACCGCTAAAGCAGAAGCAATTGTATCGTTGCTTGTAGATACACTGGCTAAATCTGTATCAAGTTCATTAAGTCCAGTTATATCTGCTACTGAGACTGAACTCAACTTGCTGTCCAATTGAGTCTGTATTGATGATGTAACTCCATCTAAGTATCCTATCTCAGTAGCACTGACTCCTGTGACTCCATCTAGGATATTAATCTCAGATGCAGTTGCGGTTATACTCAAGTCACTTAGAGTCTCTACCTTGGATGCTAGATTGGATACGAGATTGACAACCTTACTCTGCTGTATGTCATTTGATAGTCTGGAATTCGCAATGCTACCAGCCTTCACACTGACGGCTCCTGAGTTGACCGTGAAGTATGAGTTATCGAATGACGCAATACCCTTGTTGCTTGTAGTGGCATCTTCGGAAGCAATCGTCAGTGTACCAGCACTGTCATCGTATGTGGTTGTAATTCCCTCTCCATCTGTGACTAGAGCATTGACTCTATCATCGACTCGCTCATCAGTGTAGTACTTGTTGCTCCCTTCTCCTATGTCACCAGTGTCTAGAGTTATAGAAGCCCCAAGAGATACAGAATTGCTATTGACTGTCACTGCCGAGTTCGCTAGTTTGCTGTTCGCTATGCTACCAGCGAGTTGAGCATTAGTAACTGAGATGTTTGTCACGTTGCTTGAGAAGTCAGCACCGGCAGTGGCACTTGTCTCAATGCCATCTAGTTTCGTCTTGAGGGTGTTGGTGAATACCTTGTTGGTAGAGCCGTTGGCAATCTTGTCAGCACTGATAGCGGCACTGTTAGAGATATCAGCGTTTACGATTGAAGTCCCTGTTGCTCTGTAAGCACTGCTCAAATCAGGAATATCACTAGCAATCAACTTACCGAAAATGTTAGCGATGTTAATCTTCCTAAGTTCATTACCAGAAGAAACAGTAGCATCATCGAACATTAGGAAGTCGGCAGTTCTATCGATGCCATTCTCAGTGCTGAGTCCATCGATGTCTATCTTTAGAGTAGCACTGTCCCTGTTCAACCCATCTGCTATTGTCAGGCTGGGTTCTTTACCAGAGAGAGCAGATACCAAACCATCTATCTTGCTTTGTGCTATTGCGGCACTACTAGATACCTGCGTGTTTGTTATTGTACCATTAGCCATCTTAGCGGCGGTCACTGCTGTATTCGCAATCTTAGCAGTAGTTACTGCATTGTCTGATATAGTCGTAGCACCATCGGCAGAAGAGGTGACATCTCCACTGTGATTAGGATGCACATATTTGTTAGCATCAGTTGCGCCTGTATATCCTAAGTCTGCTAAAGATAGGCTTCTGGTACTCATTGCAGTTACATGACCAGTGCTATTAGTGCTGATTGCATCTATTATAGTAGCACCAGAGGTATCTACGTCATCAACGTTTGAAGTAGGATGAACAAAAGCAGAGGGAACTTCTGCTGGTAATGGTATATTGTGATAAGTACCTGTTGCATCAGCAATCTGCCACCTATCAGTTCCCTCATTCCATCTAAGACCTACATTAGTAGAAGTTCCCCTCTCGACCTCTAACCCTGCATTTTGAGAAGGCGTTCCACTTACATCCTGATTGAGAACAATTATGTTATCTCCAATAGCCAATGTGTTGCTTGAGATTGTGGTTGTTGCTCCGTTTACGGTTAGGTCACCACCAACCACTAATCCACCTGAGAATGTAACATCATCACTCGATTGGTTTCCTATGGTGAAGTTACCGCCGAAGTCAGAATTCAATCTAGCCTTTAGATTGGTTATGTTGACATCAGTATCCGTATTGGTATCAGTCTGGTGTGTGTCTATCATGCTCTTGATATCAGCAGGAGTGAATCTCTTGATGGCTGTAGAATTACCAGCAGTTCTCTCAGATGATGATACTTGTGCGACTCTGTTATTGTAGGCAGTCTCTATCTCAGTATCGGATTGGTCAGCAGTAGCACCTGCTTCTATTCCCAACATGGTCACAACGTTAGCAGGAGTGATTTCCTCTACTACTCCTGCTCCCGAACTGTCTCTTCCTAGGATTCTGTTAGTCGCAGAGACATTCTGCATCTTTGCGTATGTCACAGCGTCATCTGCGATGTTAGCAGTAGCAACACCACCGCTTGGTACAAGACCAGCATTTCCTTGTGATATTGCCGAGGTATACGTTATGTCAGATGTTAGGGCAATTGTCCCGGTAGATGAAGGAAGAGTGAGAGTCGCTGAACCCTTAGTCAGCGTACCATCAGCATTCATCCTTACAGTCTCAGACCCATTATCCAGTACGCTGAATCCTCTATCTGTAAGATTCTTGCCTAGGAATTGAACGGGTCTAGTTTGTACATTGGCATTGCTTCCTGCTACATACTTGACAACCGCAACAGGTATGTCTCCGGCTGACAGCACTGATACTGCGGCTGTGGAGATGCTACTAGCACCAGTTCTCATAGCAAGTGCATTACTGCTATTGACTACTAATGTGGCATACCAATCATTGTCTGACCTTGGAGTTACATCGAGATTGGTTAGAGTCGCACCTGAGACTGTTACTAACAAGCCATCTCTAAGCACCTTTCCTCCACCAGATATCTGATACTCCGTATTGCCATCACCATCTACTGCTTGAGTTATATCGAAACCGCTAACTGCGAAATTGCCACCTGCAATCTCGTTCAATGCGATGATTATGCCACTGTGGATGTTGTCAGTATTATCAGTAATTCTAACAGCAGGGTCAGTCCCTAGTGTGGAGATAAAGCCCGGATTCGTATCTGCCATCACTTCACCTCCAATCTAACAGTCAACGTTAATGTATCAGCATTCGCCACTATACCAGTGTTTGTGAACGTGACTCGGCTCAAGAGTTTATCTGACGTAGCATGGAATATGCCTAACTCAGAAACTCCTTGGTTTCCTATCTCAGCACCAGTGTAAGATACCGTCCAAACTAACTCAGAGCCGATTATAGATGGAGTAACCGTCTTGTTGCTCCCTGTTATGAAAGCATCCAAGTCAGTTTGCGAAGCGGCAGTATCATCCCCACCATTCCCAATCTTCACCACTGTATAATTAGATGCGATGTAATTCGTCGCTATGTCGTTCTTTCCTGTATTTACAATCATACTTCATCCCCCTGTTCGTAGAATCTATCCTTGAATTGTTTCTTCGTGACTATGCTCGTTGCAAAACCTACCTGTTCAGTGAATCCAAGCAAGTCATCGAATCCCATGTTTGAGTTGTATGATAGAGCATTGGAGTTACCTGTTATCTCATACTCTAGACCCACGACATTTAGTTTTAATTCATCGAAGAGGAATTGACCACTGGATACCTCTATCGAATCCCTCTTGAAACTGGTAGTATTGGCGTTTGCCTGTTCTAAAGTTATCTCGCTAAGTCTTTCTGCGATGGTCTTGTCGAAAGTTCCTACTGTAATTGTCATAGTACCTGAAAGAACATTCTCTATCTCAAACACGATGTAATCATCATTCGGTATGTTGTGGTTTGGGAAGTTGAGCGACACTATATCGCCAGCCTCCAATAGTTCTAGACCCTTCTTCTGCACTGTGAGAGTTATCTTTCTTACATCCTCACTGTGTAGTTTCAGTATTTCCACTGCTCTTACCTGAGCATCAGTGACCGTTTTTATTGATGGGTCAACTACCTTGACAGTCCTCTCTTGCTTCTTGGTTGGTTGAGCAAGGTCAAACTTGACCTTATCGCCTATTACGATTACTTTGTTGGCCTTATCAAACATTGACTTGTTGCTCTTGACTGATATAAGCCTCTCAGATTCCTTGTAACTCATTGAGTATTTTCTNAGNCTCGCAGTGTCCTCTATGTTCCTAGCGATNAGTTTGCCNTGTNTGANATTGTAATCCAANCCTCTCTTAGCAACTAATGAGTTNACAGCNTCNAANACATTCACATCGTCAAACTTGATNTTTGTAACGAACGTCTTTTTGTTCTCCAATGTCAATTCATCATACTGCAAGGGAGTGAATAGTAGATTCGTCGTGAATGTTATAGTCGCGCTGGATATCCCCTGTACTTCCCCAATTAAATGACCCTCATGGCTGAACACCACATCACCTACTGAGAGGTTCTTCACATTAGCAGTACATACGACAGTATTGGACGTAGTGCTATTGACCACGTTACCTGTCTTGGTTGAGAAACTTCTAGTGGCATCATACTCCAAATCTACGCTCTCAGCAATGTTCTCTAATTCAGTTTCTATATTTGACCCTACGCTGAATGTCGTTCCTATGTGGCACTTTTTGATGTTGTCTAACTTTGGCCTTCTACCTAGTTGTAATTCAAATATCTCTCCGAAAGAGACTACACCATTTCCTGTTAGCGTACCATCATACGAGAATGACAGTATGCTCTCAGTTGCACTTGAGTTACCCTTCTCCTTTGTAGTACCAACGGTTATCTTCTTTCTCTCTGAGTGGTTGCCATCAGTCACATACATATCCAAGACTTCATCGTTGGTGAAGGTGGTTACAGCCGCAGTTCCAGTTCTCTTCTCCAAGTATGTCTTATTAGCAGTGTTGTCTATCTCCAATAGCAAGTACATCGAATAGACTCCCTCATGGTACACCATGTCGGAAGTTCCTCCTTCACCACCAGTCTTGAAGTTCGTAGATACCATGTCATATCTCAAACCATCATCCCGCATCACATTGAATTCAATCTTATCAGGAGTCTCGTCAAAGGTAGTCTCTGCGACTCTCATNAGTCTGTATTTGACACCATTCGTGCTGACATCTAGTGTTCTGTCGAATGTGATTGTATGTGCTTCTATCGCTGAACTNGTNGGTGCAGTGCTAATCGTATGAGTCAGTATCTTGGTTATGAATCTAGGAGAGCCGGGTTTGAATTGCTCTCGTATCGTCTTATCGGTTGTCAGTTCCTCTGATACCAGATAGTAGCCCTTTAGGTTCGGCATGAAACTCAGGAAAGCATGTGTAGTGTCCTTGTTCAGTGTGAAAGTCACAGAAGTACCGGATTCTCCTGTGAGGTCAAACGTTGGCTTCACTATCATCTGTCCTGAGAACGATGAGCCTGTTGCCGTAGTTGCAACGCTGTTGTGGTCATCTGGTCTACCGGAAGTTGATACTGGTACTTTAGAACCACTCTTGTTCTGCATAAAGACAGTACTATCTGATTTGGTTCCACACATGGCAATGCTGTCGCTACCATATGTTTGAATCATCAGGTTCCTGCTGTGTTGGTCGTGGTCGGTTTCAGAGAGAACATTTGTTAGATAATTCGTGTATCTTGAATCAGTGTCTAATGCCAACGGAGTACTTGTGAGTGGTATCGACTCCCCATTATCTCCACGGACATCCTTGAAGACTCCAATGCAACCGTCATAGATATGAGCAACAGTGGTACTGCTTGTATTAGTAATCCCCATGCCATACTTGACATTGAAATTGAATGCAGAAGTTTGACTGCCAAAGGTAGAATGGCTGAAATTTCTATCGACTAGTCCCGCAATGACCCTAGACATGTGTAGCATAGTGAAGTTTCCACTAGTCGCACCTACTGACTCTGCCCATGAGTTGGGAACATGGAACATGGAGAATGTCCTATCCGTTCTGTTAGTTGCTCCTGACCTCTCTTCTGAAATCAATGGAAGTATTATATTGTGAGGGTCAAAGTTATCATTAGTAGTATTATTATCGTCCAGTAGAGCATATCTGAGATTATCATAACCATCTCTGATTCCTACCCCTGTTCCTGCTGGTCGTAATATGAAAGCATCAGTCCATCGAATATCCCTATCACCTTGGAACAGATTCAATCTCATGCTAGTATTAGTCTCTCTAGTATTCAGATTGTCTATGCCGAATTCCCCATCTCGGAATAATTTGAATCTCTCAACTCCGTTGAAGTACAGAGTATTTCCTGAGTTAGCACCATCGAATCTCAATAGGTTGTTACCGATTACCTCAACACCTAATGTGTCTATCAGGCTATTTGCTCCCCAATTAGTACTTCCCGTACCGTCAGTGTTCGTCTTCTTCCTTGCAATGTAACCGTTCAACCCGTTTGGTATTAAGGGTAATGCGGCTATTGCTGATGCGGTCCCTATGCTATCCGTGTCATAATAGATGGAGCCTATGTTAGTATTGTTGTCCGGTACTGTCTCTCCTGTGACATCCCCATCACTTGCCACTGTTATTGTGCCGCTTGGCGATGTCGGTATTGCGAACATGACATAATCGAAGTATCTGACTAATGGTATCTCTGAGTTGTGCTTCAATGAGTGAAAGTCAACAGGATTGAAATGCCAATCGAAGGTAGCCTCAACCAGTCTCATCACTCCCCATCTGTTTGTTTGATTGGTAGAGACAGTCGCAGAGGCTATTGATGAATCCTCAAACATGTTGTCAGTCTTCTTGGTCTGTGTGGTTTTACCAGTGTAGTTCTGATGAGTGGTCGTGCCTGTGCTTGCAGACTCAGATTCCAGAATGATTCCAAACTCGTTAAAACTCCTATTGTGAAAACCCATGTTGTTGTATCTCAGATGCGAGTATGGATACAAGTCACCTACGGCTAACAACTCATACGGTTGCGCTCTTGGGTCTATCTGTTCAAATGCATCATAGTCTATATCCGCCTCAGAATCACCAAAGTAGTCATAGGACTCTATCAAGGTAGAGGAGCCGTAGAAGTTATCCTTGTACGTCCAACCCTTGATTGTATTGCTACCCGCTAGAGGCTTGGCAGATGGAGTCTCTGATACAGTCGTTATTGCACCACTTGCCTTTACGCCCGATGCTACTGCGTATCCCTGAATCTTCTGTGGAGACTTTCCTTCGTTGTATATGCTGTCGAATGTCCTAGTTATCGTTCCGGGGTCAAACTCCTGCAAGTCCCAATATCTCATTGTGTCTTGAGGAGCATAGTAGCCTGTACCACTGAAAGTATCAGCCAATCTGTGAATGAACCCACCAGTGTTGATATTCCTATTCACTAGATACAGACTGGTATTGCCTCTGCTGTCAGATGAGTTAGTCTCTATTCTTCCCAGTACTACTGGGAATTGCGGAGCCAAGAACAATGATGTATTACCTTCTTCCTTCTTATCGATTGCAACAACGTCAAATGTCTCTGATGCGAGTATCGCTATCTTCTCCTTGTCTATTGAGACACCGTTCTCGTTTCCTATCTGTATTGCAAATGTCGAATCGTTACTTCCTATTGCCTTGGGACTAGAGATATCGAATCCAAGAGTGCCATCACTGTCAAAAGTGCCTGTGTTGGATGCTCTTTCTAGTTTGGTAAATGTGCTACTAGTAGTAACAGTACCAAGTGTGTTTCCATCTATCTTGAGGCCATCATTGAATATCAAACCGTTATCAGATAGACCTCCTAGGTCTGATGAAGTAATGCTATGATTAGGATTGGACTGTAGAGCCTTTACTGAACTGATGCTACTTATGTGCGTAGAGTCACCAGTGCTAGTGCTAGTCGGATTGAGTTCCTTGAGTGCAGTACTCGTAGTAGGCGTACTGAATTTCTCATATGTGTTTATCTTATCAGAAGAACCGAAGTAGTTTGGTTCCCTACTTTTTACTTCGCCTATAAGTTCCCCTGCTTGGTTTATTAGAATTGAATTAACTCTAGGCAGGATAGAACTAGGAAACTGTCCAACAATTTGACCAGTACCAACACTTCCAGAGAAGGTGAAACTACCACTAGCCGGAGTGACATCCTCAGTGTTTGTCACTAAAGGCAATATCGTACTATGGACAATATCGCTAGTAACGTTAGTATTGAGACTGACGCTTTTCGATAGCAACTTAGAACTTTCATCCCTAGCCACGATTTTGAAACTGGTCATACCGTGCTTTGACTCGCTGGTGATGTCCTCTATGATGCCGTTGAAGACGACATCGCTTATGTTATATCCACCGTTGTAATAATAGAATCTATCTGCTCCTACCCTACCACTGTCTACGTTATAGTCGATATCGGAGGATGTGGAGTTAGATGTCCTCCTCTGATAGAAGACTCGATTAGCATCCTGCATCTTCAGGAACTTGTTGTCCTTGTCTCCTGAATCTACCTTGTTGACATGAGAGGGATGATTCCCTAGGACGAATCTAGCATCGAACAACTTAGTCTCTGCCTTCTCTACGGTATTGCCATCTATCGTCAATCTCTGTGTTGCGTAGTCTATCTCCGTATCAGGCAACATGCTGGTGTTGATTACCCCTGTGTATGGTGGCAGTTTCAACTTCTCACCACTTATGTTCTCCACAGTGGAAGTGATAGTCCAAGTATTCGCATTCTTCAACTTCTTCGCCTTGATGGTAAAATCCTGAGTCTCGCTAGATGGTGCTGATACTGTGTCTATCACATACAGGTAGTCACCTATCATCACAATGTCATCTGATGACAATATGTGTCTGAGGTCATTTTCCTCCCTNATATCCTCTAGTCTGAACTTAGAGGGAGATGAGATGCTATCTACATGTCCTTCGTATTCGATGAACAGTAGACTCTCATTGTGTATGTTAGTCTCTATTACCATATCTGCCTCCTCCTTGACCTTTAGATGTTGAAGTCCGTGATTGTCCAAGGTCACGACCTGTGCTAACTGACTCATCTTATTCCTAGGATTATTCAATGTGCTTTCCTGAATGAGCGGTATTCGATTGTTCTTGAAGTTGGCTTTCTCAAATGTGATGTACTTGACTGGCCCTGTCAGGTTGTTGTCAAAAGTTCCAGTAGAACTAGGGGATTGCAGGTTTCCTAGATGCCTCTGCATCTTCGGGAACGCATTGTCCCAACGATAGAAATCCGATGAGTTGGCATCATCGCTGATGAGGTTGTTATCAACCAGAGTGGCATCCAATCTGTTCTTACCTAGATTCTGAACTACCTTGCCAAACTTAGCCTCTGTTCTAAATACAATATTTTGAATCGTCTTTCCTATCTTGATGTTGAAGTTAGTGCTTGTTCCTGTGATGGCTATTCTAGCAAAATCTAATGTAAATGTATCTGTACCTGTTGAGATGCTATTTATATTTCCTAGAAATACGTTACTATCATTAAACACGGACATACCTATAGACAGTTGTAAAATTTCGGCATTGTCATTGTCTACATCAGAGAGAGTAAATTCTCTAGTACCAGCACTACCTGTTTGAAACTGAGTGTGTGTGTCTACCTCAGTTACTACAAGTGTATCAGAATAATTCCACCATCTTAAATGCGTAGCAGTGTACTTCGTCATGTAGTCCAACTGGTCTTTCTCATCTAACCTGTCATTGTAGAAGTACCAAGTGGGTCTTGAGCAGATATTCACATTGTCATACTTAGGAGTGTCAGCATCATCATCACCCCGCAGACCATAACTGACTGCAACAACATCCGTGTCTGTCTTTGCTGGTCCCTTGAATATCTCAAAGTTAGCATTGTTTGGTATCGTGCCTCTGTATTTGGGAGTGAACTCTACACCATCACCAAAGACATCGAACGTCACTATCCTAGTTATCTTGGCGAAGTGTGGCCTTACCACAGTGGTTACTGTGTTGTCACTGATATCCTCAGTGAGAGAAACCATCTCTGGATTGATGAGTATGAAATAGTCGTAGTTCTCCACATCCAATCCCACTTCATCAGTGCTGGGATAATCATCAGGATAATTGGATGTTGCGTAGGTGAATCTCCTGTTTATCTCAGAGCCATCTGATGAAGCACTGTCGTAGACCTTTATCTTATGAGAAGGAGTCTCGTCCTTATTCCTAGCGTAAGATGTGATGGTTGTATTGGTTGGCAATAGTCTGTTGCCTATCTTATCTGCAATATCATTACTGATGGAGTCCTTACGTGAGGTCTTTCTAATCTCTACGAAGTTCACGGAGTTCTTCAAACTACTACCTGCTACGGAGTTCTCGTATTGCAGATTATTCTGTACGAATATCGGATTGACTGAAGTGGAGAGATACGCTTCAGTAGTCTTGGAGGCATGGTCACCATAGTCAAATGACGTACTATTGTCTGTGATGTCTGACTCTGTTTTACCAGCATTCATCACGAAGATTGCCTTGCCCTTGTCCGTTGTACCCATTCAATCACCAAACGTATAGTAAAACAAGATGTCCGAAAAACTCGGAGTTAGAGTATTGACTGTGGCACAGGGCTTGTTTCCCTTGTGCATTGCTATCTCAAACAACTCACCGAAGAACTGCTCTTGGTTGCTACTGCCCCTACCAATCTTACAATCGCTTGGGTGTAGTTTACCCGCACTAAGAGTATGTGATATTTTCTTCTCCAATGTGTTATTGACGTATAGTTCCATACTGCCGTTCTTCAAAAACACTAGAGATATCTTGAACATGTCCTCAAGGTACAATGCCTCTTTCAGATGCTCAGTGTAAATCGTGCTTGTTACAGCAGTTGCTATAGTTGCGGCAAGGTTGACTGTAGTTCCCGATACGCTAGTAACCTTCCCGATGAAAGTACCACTAGCATCATAGATGTTGTTTCCCTTTCCTATGTTTACACCAAGATTCGCATTGCTGAGTGTGATACTAGTACCACTGCCGCTTGCAGACGCATCGACTCTCTGATATTGAGCAGTAGCACCTTCGTAATACGCGCTAGAGTCATAGTAGTTTACTAGTCCCGTTGATGCTGTTATTACTGCATTATCAGTAGAAATCGTAGTAGTGCCAGCAGATGTGCTTATCTCAGCAACTACCTTATACTCAGCAGGTTGGTTGTAACTACTCTCTGTTGTATTCTGCAAGTACAACTTAACATACTGATTGTGGAATATCATCATCTTCTGAGTGAGGTAATTGGTATCTCCCAAGTAGGCTACGCTCTCATATGTACTGCTTCTACTACCAAAGTTGTCACTAGGATAAGGGGCAGTCCTCTGAGAATCCAATACTCCTTGTGCGTTTGCCAATCTAGTTCCTACACCATTGACATCGTATGGCGTTATGATTGCCTCAATCGTAAAGTTGGCATCATGGTTCCAGATACTCCTCTCTCGTAGTTCAGTAAGAACTGCTGGCTTGATTCTCTTGAGATTGTCATTGTTGCTAAGTGCAGTCTTGTTTACCTCATCCAATGTAATCTGTGTACTAGTGACAGCAGAGATTGTGCCAACTAACACGTTACCAGAAGTGTAGACTGTATCGTTGATTGCGAATTTCGTAGTAGCGTCTACGGTATCAACTGCAATCGTGGTGCTTGCTCCGTTGTTCACCGCACCATTGACAAGGACTCCACTGGATTCTAGGTCACTCGTAGTCTGAACTACCACAGACTCATCGTAATCCAACTCAAGATAACCGCTACAGAGAAGGGGAAACACCAACTTGTAGGAATCCTGAACGAAAGCATTAGCCATATTCAACCATCCAAGAAGTTATCCGCTATGACTAGAGCCTCCTCAAATTCCATAGTGAATGGCACAGACGTTCCCTCTGCTCCTGTGAATTGGCAGGAGAATGACCGAATGAATCCAGTGATGCCAACGGATACGGCTTCGCTTCCTGTNTACTTAGTGAAGTAAGTGGCATTGTCTCCTTGATTGGTAAAGGAATTGTCGAAGCCCCTATTCTTCCAAGTGAAAGGAATCATNGGCAATTCNGATTCATCCATAGTAGCATGGNCATTATTGCCATCGTGATATGCGAAGTTGTGGTCTACCCTACTTGGTATCAAGATAATCAGTTTGTTCAAGTTCTGGTCATCTTGGAAGGCACTTGCATCTGTATAGGAACATAGCAACTGTGCGACCTCAAAGGCCGTCATCTCTACACCACTAGCGGCTACTGTGCTAGTGTCGCTTCCTGATTTCTTCTTCCTGATGGTCTGATTGAGAAGTACGCCTGTGATGCTGATTGTCTTTTGTGCTATACCAATGTCAAAGGCTAGATTAGTAGACTCTCCTCTGATTGCTCCGGAGAATGGGATAGGGGCATTCATCACGCTCTTGTTAGTCTGTATGTTCAACTCTGTAGCGTACAGTGGTATTCTGTTCGTCTGTCCAGTATCGAAACCATCGTTTCTTCTTTGCAGTTCTAGGAATACTTTGAAGTTTGGTTCCGGCATTAGAATCGACTCACTGCGCTTGTTGTTCTGTTCATTCTCATGTTAATCTCTCTCGCTACCTTATCTGCTATGTCTCTTATCTCTGAATCGGATGCACCGACTCTTCCGTTGACATGGACATTGATTGTGTTACCTGACATTCTCCTGCTGTCAGAGTTTGAGTATACTCTAGACCCTGCTGGCAGACTGACTAACTCCGGACCTCTCTCACCAACAACTGCCATACCACCTGCTGAGATACCACCATTTGCGAAGAATGGCACTTTGGCCTTAATCCCACTTATGATTGCACTTCCCAATCCTAGAAGACCTGCTACGACTATCTTACCTAGTGCTATGATTGAACTAATCAAAATCTTCCAAAGTCCGTCAAGTATTCCTTTGAGTCCCTTCCATACCTTACCGAAGTCACCTTGGAATACACCAGTTATGATGTCCTTAAGACCATAGAGAACTTGGAACAGTCCCTTCTTGAAGATATTGAATTGTTTTGTTAACCCTCCGAATTTTTCAAGGAAATCCTTCGCGGGACCAAATGCCTTNCTAANTAGGAAGATNACNAAAGTTGCTAGNCCGAGATAAATCATCAATTTCATAAATAGTGATACACCCACATCCAAGAACCTACCAAACTTCTTGCCTTTCTTCACAAACCAATCTTGCATATCCTTACCGCGTTCTGCAAAATTCTTCTGAGTGATTATTGCCTTCGTCCATTTCATCTTCTGGAATACGCGAGCAAATTGATTTATCGTGTAGCCACCCATTCCGGCTTGTGTCATTTTATTCCTGAAAGTAAATCCTTTAGCGAATCTTCCTGTCTTTTCATCTCTATTCTGGAATCTGCCGAATTCCTGTACCATACCCTCATTGAGAAAATCTCTTATCCCACCCTTAGCACTGCCCATCTTTTTGCCTAGACTTGTTATTACAGACGAATATTGTTTTTGTACCCTAAGTCTAGCCATGTTAGCGGCTTTCTCTTTGGTGTATCCTTTGGCAATTAGATTGTTTCTAGTTGCCTTGTAGTAGTCAGAATCGTGTATGTTATCATACTCGTACTTCAAGTCCCTCAAGGTCTTACTTAGTTCCTGAGCAGACTTAACGGCCTTTATCTGATTCTCCATCTGAGCGGCACTCGCTTTGTTGAAAACGCTGATGATATTACCTAATGCTCTTATTCTGTTTTGCAGTTGCCAAAGACCAGAACCAGATAGAAGCCTAGATGCTATGTTCCAGACCTTACTGCCATCTGATAGTTCTGCGAACCTTTGGACTAATCCCTCTGTATCAGCATTCAGAAGTTCTATGGACTTACTTAGTGCGGAGGTTGACGCTCCTATATCTGCCATACTTTCACCTACTTCTTACTTGCTTTTTCTATTTCATCTGCCTTCGCTTTCTCTACTTCGCCATGAACCAACAACATGTCTGTCATTATTCTTATTGGGGTATCCTTAGCCTCGTAAGGATTTATTGCAAATGTCTTAGAATACGAATAAAGGAGGATATCCATCGCTATTGATGGAGGNACTTCTGCTCCCTTTATCGCTCTTCTAATCAATTTGCTTTTTTTGTATCGACCTCCATCATATCGCTGAATGGGTTAGGCAAGACATCCTTCAATTGGTTACCAATGTAAGGACTCAATCTTAGGATTTCTAATGTGGATAACTGTGGTTCAGTTTTCTCGATGAATTCCTCCGCCATGAATTTGTACATCTTATTCAGGTCAAGGTTCATACCGTCTTGCGTCATATCCATGACAGTAGACAGGGCTTGTTCTACTTGCAACCAAGTAGGCTCCTTGACCCATATCTTCAGAACCTCATCGGATTCTGCGCTCACTCTTAGTTCATGCAATTCTGTCTCTGCTTTCGCAAACAGACTGTTCTTATCATTTACTACACTTGTCATATTTCTTCCACCTACATCAAACCAACAAACAAACAAACGTGTGTTGGTGGAAAATAATTGAGAACGGTTCTCCTTCTTTGAGAACCCCCTATACACCTGTCTGTGAATGTAGAATGACCCAATTTCCTCTGTACTTCGCATCTGCAAGAGTACGTGCAGAGAAGGTAGCCTCTACTTGTAATGGGCCTTTGTCATCAGGGAATGGTACGTTTACTGCCTGTGTTATGTAGTCCTCAAACTTCAATTCGATGTAATCGTTATCAGCCTTTGAGAATTTGAATTCCAATCTTCCATCATTTGGGAAGGACGAACCGGGACCAGTTGCGCCCGAATGCTCACCGTCTGCTCTCAGATTTTCCCATAGTCTAGTATCGCTGATTAGCATAGTCAGATTGATGTCGTATGTTCTCTGTCCTGCTATATGTTGAGAGGTTATCTCCCTGTTGTAGTTGCCAACGAATCTTTGAGGCTGAATGTTGTTGTTGATTGCGATAGAGCCGCTCACGACCTTAGCGAGAGTCTGACCATATAGTTTGATAGAACCACCAGAGAATAGATATGGTTGGTTCTCAAGGTCTGCCGCCGCATTGGTGCTTAGGTGGGCATCACTACTAGTAGCGAAATTGAATAAGTCACTGGTAGTTCTCTGCTTTCTCTTTGGTGCGAATCCTACGGGAGTGTCAAAAGCCCTTCTGGAAACAAAATCCAAACTACCCTTGAGTTCCTGTCCCTCCTCAAAGTTCAACGTGAGGCTATTGAGTTGGCAACCTGTGAATATCCTACTGTAGATGTCATTGTATGGTTGGTTCGTAAATGCCCCAGCACTTCCCTCTGAACCAGTTGTTCCCTTTGAGCCGACATAGTAATCGTTAGTTGTATCAAGTCCTGCTTTCTCATACGACACATCGAGAGCGAAGGATGGGAGTGTCGAGCCATTTGCCTCCGTGAAGTCATAGTCATAGTATCCTCCACTTGCTTCTGTTATCAATTTGAAATCATCTTCTCCTATGTTTCCTCTGTCCGCCGTATCATCAGCAGGAAGTGGTGGGTACAACTCTCCTCCAAGTACTCTTACGATAACATTCTCTGATTCATCTATGGCAACCCCATCTCCTGACCCAAATGCACCAGCAGAACCCGGAGTTGTGTGTGCAGATGAAGTGGCATCTACTGTCAAGTGACCCAATGCGTAGTACAACCACATACCATTGCCAATCGATACGTCCATAGAACCACCGGAAAGTGTCTCGTTCTTCTTGTACTGATACTGGAAGTTCCTGTCTCCGGCTACTGCTAGATTTAATTGTGCTATCTCAACCTCAACAGATGGTGGGGTGATTGTATTCACCAAACCTAGCCAATTGTCAGATAGAAGTGCAAATTCATTCGTATCTACCTTGGGTGCAGGTGCAGGTGCGCCAAAGGAAATGATTCTCGCCTCTATGCCAGTAGTTCCAAGTCCTGTGATTGTTTCATCGAAAACCAGAGTGTTGTGAGTGTTGTCCTTTACAACAAGCGTGAGAGTATCACTACCACCATCATCACGTAGATGAGCGACACAACCGATGTACAATTCAGGAACCAAAGCAAGAGTAGCCTTAGTGCCATCTGTGTATTCTGAATCAATAGTAAGTGTTGCAGAAGATGCAGAGCAATTGTCACCCAAGTAGATATCCATCTCTGGAATTAAGGTTGCACCCGCTCCTACGCCTGTAAATACCTCGTTTTCTAATTGCGTGTTACTTACCATTCTGAATCCCTCATGTGGCTTTCGCCATCCTCTTCATCTCAACGGACAACTTGTAGCCCAATAACCTTTTACCTCTATCATTGGCTTCGGACCTACTATTCAATTTAATCAATTCTGCTGATTCTTCAACGGTTCCTGATGTCCCTCCACCAACATACACTCTTGGATTTAGGGAGTTGTCTGCTAGAATCTTTCTTGCTATCTTGAATAATGCCTGTAGTCTATCTCTGGAATAGACCAATCCTGATTCATAATTGCTCTGTGACCCATCTTGAGCGAAATCCCTTCTGTGCAATACTCTCAGATGTAGAGTAAAGTCATAATTCTCGTTTCTAACCGCATAGTCAATCGTAGGATACTCTATGGAATTGCTATCCTCAAACACCACAATCAATGCTTGTAAGTCTGCATCTACCCTCCTGCCTTCGTTTGGTTTTATTGACCTGACATCTACGATTCTAGGAGTTACATTGTGTGCAGATACAATTTCACCAGAAGATACCAACGCATTTCCAGCAGTAGTCCATTGGTCTGTCAACAATCTAACTATGAACGTAACCTCATCCATTATGATAACCCCTTTATCGCTTGGTCTAGTTTCTTGGCTATGGCTATATCAAAAGCCCTCATCGCTTCTTCGACTACTTTATCTTCTGATAGTGCGAACTCAGCATACTCGCTATCTAGTAGCATCTCGTTCCTCTGCTTCTCTCTCTCAAGGATATCACTGAGCAATTGTGCGTATCTCTCTGCCATACTATCACGAAATGAAATGTATCAAGTTCTTCTTACCATCAAGGATGGCCTTTGCTTCCTCTAGCAATATGTCATGCTTGGTCTTCAAATCGATATTCGATTGAGTCTCGGCAATCAGAATCGAATTGTCATCGTGACGTATCACCTCTGCGGCTACTAACTTAGTAGCGGCCTCATGTATCGGTGCTGGCACTCTGCCGTCACCTGCAACGTATGTGACTTTGATGGAGTGGTTCTGTATGAACGGGTACTCATTCAAGAAGAATATCTTTCCTTCTGAGTCTATCGTCCAGAAGTCCTTGACTCTGCCTTTATCTTCATTGTCTACGAAGGCAGATACCGTGCCTACTGTCACATTGCCATTATCAGTATCCTGAGAGGAGATAGTGCAATTGGCCCCATCATCACCCAATAGAAGCGAGGAGATAACGACAGACTTACCATCATCTGTCTCCGCAGTGGCGTAGAAGAAATCAGATATATTCACACTCGCATTGCCATTGGCGGTTACGGTCTTAGCGGCAGTCTCACCAGTGAACTTCGCTGTCTTCATGGGAAACACCTCATTGATAGCATCTACTATCTGACTCACAGTGGTCTTAGGCCCAAACGTATCATAGAAATGGCTACCCTCAACCAAGTCGAACGTGTGCGTACCAGCAGTCAATCTTATTCTCCATGATTGTGAACTGGTTGTTGGTGTATCTGGAACTGTTATCTTAGCGGTTGCCGATGCTAGGTCTACCCATTCGGTTCCTTGCCAAACCTGTAAACGAACAATCTTCTGCACCTTTGGGAAATCCAATTGTATGAAACCAACATAGTCCTTGTGAGTGTTGACNGGATACTGCCTTTCCCTGTGACTGTCAAAGGACTTGTACTCATGCTTGTAAATTAGCGGTCTATAGGAATGCTTCGTAGAGTCGTCTATTTTTTCTTCTGCTCTCTTTATCAGTTTGCCAACTTCTGCCCTCGTTGGGGTTGTGTAATCCGTGAATGACTCTATTTGCAGAAGGTTGGATACATCGGTGTGCGTAGTGTAATGCCCGTTGCCTATTGCATAATTTGGGTTTATCGCTGTAAAGTCACTTGGGGAGCCTAGTTTACTCATTCAATCATCTCTTTGTATTTGTCCTCAATCTATCGAAGTATGTCTTTACTTTCTGCAATACGCCTAGTAGACTTTCCGTATAGCGAGTTTTCTTTGGAGTACTATCTCTTTCCGTGGTTTTCCTCTGTCTCTTGTAAGGTCGGAAACTGACGAAGAGNGGTTTACCAGCCAACTGCTTGATGTCTTCTGTCACGGAGATTAACTTGACCATCGTTCTTGGGTCTGTTGGTTCGCTTCCTCTCATCTCTCTTAACTCGGCATCTGAGTATTCGTATACACTATCTTCTGTAGGGCGAATACTGAGTCCTGTTGGATTACTGAGTTTCTGCCCTTGTTTTGGACGTTTATAATCACCATATTTGGTAGTGACTGTTTCCAGTTCTACATTTTTATTTGGTATTAATATGGCACTCTCTCTGGTAAAATCAATCTTACCGTCCTTTGGTTTTCTTTGGAAATTAGCATCATAAATGGCATCAGCGAAGTTTTCGACTGTGGGAGTAACACCCCTCATCCTAGGGATAATCAAGGCTACTCTCTGCTCCTTGTCTCCTATATCCAAAGTGGTGTTCATAATTTTCTCTGCACCTTCCTTACCAAATGGGGAGTCGCTGGCCGCACCTGATTGGAAGTATGTAGATGGCTGGCCTGTGGTGGTCTTTCCTGCCCTTGTCTTCATTCCGACTCTAGCCATTATCTCTCTGTAGTCCTCTTCTGGTAGACTTTCCTCTGGTCTGTCTTCTTCATTCTCCTGAGAGACATATGGAATGTTTCTGAACTCAATCATGTTATCGATGAAATCCTGTCGACTGTCTGCGGCGTAGAATATTCTCTTTAGTTCTTCGGTCTTCAATAACTTGTGGAACTCAACTAGTTCTTTCAAGAACTTATTGAGATTAGACCGAATGCTTGCTTTGATTTCTTTACCTTGGTCTTCTGTAAACTCGTCAGGGTCTTCCGCCTCTGTTAATTGTAGCACACTATCATAGACATCCACAGCAGGAGTATCTCCTGCTATCTTCAACTTCATACTGTAGTTCTTGACGGTTATCTCTCCCTCTGATGGTTGCAGGGAGTCGAATACTAATCTCTGGATGGGATTCATTTCCTCCTTAGATGGAACTGGCTTCTTCAATATCTTCTCAAGCATGGTCTTAGTGATGGTAACGTCCTCACCATCATTCGCTATATCCGATGCAGACTTACTCTTGATTTCTGTTCCATCCGGTTTTACTAATGTGTACGTGCCATCCTTGTAAGTGATGAAGGAGAGAATACTTTCTGATGGTCCGGTAGGGTCTAGTTTATCGGGGTCTAGTTTATCTCCCATCTTAGCCTTTAGCAGTTTTTTGACCTTCTTTGTCTGTTCAGTTAATGCATCTGCAAACTCTTCATCAGACAGGCCTTCTAGATTATCATCTTCACCAGTTACTTCAACTCCTTCCGAGTCATCCTCTATTGCCATATCTGCTTCTAGTTCTCTACCAATGTCAGCCTCTTCTCTAGTTCTTCTTTGTTCTTCGGTTTCTTCCTCTTCCTCATCAACGGGTTTCTTATCCCTAACACCCTTGTTGTTAACTGTCGGATACTCCAATCCCTTCCTGACAACTGGATTGTCCGAGGTGCTTTCACTAGCCATGTATCCATTACTATCCAAAAGCCTGTGAAGGTAGTCCTTCGCTCTAAATATGAGAAGAGTGGCATCCCCCTCTGTTCTTATGTCGATATGCTCTATTATCTCCTTGTAATCCCTAGGGGGTGCTAGGTTCTTATTGCCCATCATGGCTCTTGCCAATGACGTTCCCAATAGGTCATCAGGCTCATCTGTCATCTGACCTAGAGGCAATTGCAGTTCCCTGCGAAGTTGACCTTCGCTTCCTAGTTGACCTATAGTGAGATTCAACTTACTCAATTGCTCAACGTTTTCATCGTCCTCATCTAGATACTGTTTGTCAGAAGCCATTTGTATGAGTTCAGGTAATTTCATACCCTCTAGGTCATCTATGAATTTCCTCAAAGCCTTNCGATAATCCTTAGCAAGAAACTCCGCTCTGTCNTCTTCCTTCAAACTCTTCTGTGTGAGGTATAGTATCTGAGAGTGNTTNCTGATTGCNGTTTTCATTTTTGTTTCTCTATTNCTGCCTTTCTGNACATCTCTGAATATCTGGAATGCAACCATNCTCAATGCTTCTGACTTGTCTAGATTCTCCTTGGCACTAGCNTTGTAGTTGAATACTCCNATNGTTGTTNCCNTCTNCTAGATTGAGATTGACNGANGTTTCTCTCTTAATCAATACCATCTACTTCACCTAAGCAAGCCACTTTGCCCAAGCAATACCTTTGCTCATTGCAGAGGCTAAACCTAGACCGCTTGCAGGTGGGGTGTATGACATCTGACCAGTGTTGGGGTCAATCCAATACGGATTGTTCATGTTATCATAACCAGCAGGGGGAACCGGATATCCCGATTGGTTGTTGAATGCCATTTGCTGTTGCATCATTGCATTGTTCATTCCGACTGCGGCACTGTTGCCCTGTATCATTGATGGGTCTACACCACCCGGATTGGTGACCCCCACACCACCCATTGACATTTGTTGCTCTTGAGGCATAGTAAAGCCTTGAGATTCTAGGTATTGTGTCTTAGCCATTCTTCTCTGCATGATGACTTCTGAGTTTATCGCAGACGCGAGTAGCGTTTGCAAGTCTAATTCGATGTTTGCTTGNGTTATTCCATTTAGATTAGCAACTGCATCGTTACTTAGAGACAGNTTNCCATTGCTNGCAGAAACGAATTCTAGNTTNGTCAGTATCTCACTNACAGTCTTCTGNACNACATCTCCNACNAATTGNGATAGNGCGGCTAGGAATGCCTCACCGTGNTANTGGAAGAAGTCCTCTACATGGTTCTCTTGTAGTGTCAACAAGTTGTTCATTGTCTTGAACTGAGCCTGTTGATTNCTCTGCATCGTATTCATCAAAGAAGAATTACTTGTTCCAAATAGTCCCATTATTGCTCATCCCCCTCTTCTACGGTGACAACCTTAGCCCCTTCAGTCAATAATGTTTTCACCCTCTTATTGATTGCGTCACTTTCAATCACTAATCTGAACAACTCCTCTTCTCTAGTTTCCTCCTGTGCTTGTGGGGGTTTGATTGTCCAGCCACTACTTGAGAGAGAAGCGATGTCACTTTCTTTCAGTGTGGTTAATGGGCCAGTAACCATATTCAATGGATTGAGGGATGACACCGATGGTGCTTTGGGAACATACGCACTGAAAGAAAGACCATGTTCCTCTGCTAGTATCTGTTGCTCTAACATCTCATATTGCCTGTGTATTGCCGCATGTTTCTCACAGTACGTTCCTCTCATTGGATATCCCTTGCGAACCTTGTGTAATGGGAGTGGCGGTCTTAGATTGTCACCTGCTTCCCAAACCTTGTGAGTTCCGCATACTACACATCTATCTTTGATGTTGTATGCAAACTTGTATGGTACTTTCAGGAATGTCTTGGTTTCTGGTTTCAGAATCTTGGTTATTTCTTTGAGTTGCTTCTTTGGTTTGGTATTCTTGTACTCATAGGTCATTATAGAACCGGGCGACCTAGCCGCTTCGTATCTATCCATGAAGGCAGTATTCGTTACAGATGGGGTAGTTGCTCCAATTAAACTGGGTGGCTGAAATGACATTGACATTATAACACCGAATTAGTAGTCCTTTATCATAGTTAGGACTCCTCTGTATACCATCTCAGAGTCCGATTTGGCACTTACTATGTATTTGTAGCAAGGAATTCCCTTGTCGTTCAATCGTTGAATACCATCTCTGAATGCTGAGAAGATAGGATGTTGTTCTATTGGTCCGTCATGTTTGTACTTGTCTTTCCATAAATCATACTTGTTAGCCCATATTCCTACTGCGATAGGATAGTCTNCTTCTCGCTTCTTTTTTCTTTTACCANTTNCATCCCACTCAGTCGCACAAATCGTATCTACTAGGAAAGTCCAACACAGTTGTTGCTCGATATCGAAGTGCTTGTCCATATGCCTGTCGTCAATCATGAATATGATGTATTTCACTTTGCGACTTCTCATATCGCGAATCCAATCGTTCCAATATGTCGTCTGTCCGCCAATATCAGCAGTCTTCACTGTATGTGCATCACCATCTAGTTTGACGTATTTCCTAGTAGCACGTTGTAGTCCTACTGTTCTAGTTTTGATGTCTGGTACATCTCCTCTAGTTCTCAATTGGTGATTGAGGGTAGTCTTACCCGCTCTGGTCGCTCCATATATTCCAAAGTTTATGGCGTGGACTCTTTGGTATATCTTGTTAAGTCCCTCGACAATAAGTATGGCGAATCCCGCCATCACTGACAAGGTATCACCACAGATGATTCCAGAAGTCTACTGCTCCGTTCCAAGCGATAGATAGGGTATTCACACCTGCAATAGCCATTGCCTGTCCTACAACAAAACTAAAGGTGCAAGCAATTGCACCCCAAAACCAAAACCTAGCCCTTAGAAACCAGATATCAGCAGAATGCGCTCTTTGTAAGTCATATGCGAGAGTTGACTCATCCATTCCAAATAGGATTTCGCTGACCACTCACATCACTCCCTCACTGGTTCTCTATGGTTAGGAAAGAGGGACTGACTCCTTGCTCCTCTGCCTTGATGGTTGGTAGGTTCTGGTCACCATACAATGCGGGTGTTACCGCATAGTTAGTGTTGAACTGCTTGAGCGATTCCTTCACTCTGCGCTTGTTCTCTTCTTCTCTCTGCTTTCTACCCCAATATCCGTCTATTGCTCTTCTTAGTAGGAAATCCTCGATGTAATCACTGATGAAGACATCGAATAACACCTTCACCATTAGTATAGCACCGATGGTACTAATCCCAAACAACACTGCATGTGCCTCTGCTCCATATGGGAAGGATATTCCATATTCAGCATATGCTAGTACATTCACTCCGCTCACTGCTCCAACGAACAGTATCGCCATTATCATTCTCGTATCATTTTCTAAACTTGGCATAATATCACACAAAGGTTACCGTTACCGCGCAAGAACCACTACCTGTTATTTCAACCCATAGTCCCTTAGCCGCTACTACCCCATGCATGTCATACTCTTGGTTGAACACGTTAGTACCGCTATTGTCCGAGCGAGTGTTTATCCTGACAATCTCCACATCCCCCGAAGCACTAGCATCACTGCTATCGAACACCTTGATGACATTCGCGGCATTTGAGTTTGATGTCACGTGGACGCTAACTAACTTGGTTCTCTGTGAGGAGACTAATGTACTAGAACTAATCACTCCACTCGATAAACATCCTGAAACTGCCATAATCACTCACTCTCCACTAGTGCTTTAATGAGGTCTGCCTTTTTGCCCTTCACAGATATTCCTCTTTCGTCCAATAATTCTTGAAGTTTCTTCACCGTTAGTTTTTCTAAATCAGGAGGCAACGGTCCAACCTCTTTTTTTGGTTCTTCTTTCTTNTCTGCAATCTTAGGTTTCTTACTAGAGAACATAGATTTCCTAATGGAGAGTTTCTCCTTCAACTCATCATCAGTACGAGTATTCGTCACCATCTTGAGAGTACCTAACTTATGTTCTCCTAGCAGTGAGAAGTCCTTACGGTCCTCATCAGTGAACTTGTAGTCCAAACTGTACATGATGCTCACTGCATAAACCAATGGTACGTCAACATCTTCCTCATATGTTATTTCGTATGTCTTACCACCTAGTACTCTTACTAGAGGGCCGTCTAGTTTCCTTTCTTTCAACCTAAGTTTAACCATATTTACACCCATTAATTGGGGGTAGCAACCCCCTTCCTGTTGCTCTAGGAAGAGGGCCGCTACTTTATGTTTTACTCAAAGAAGCCCGTATACTCGGACTCTTACCATGTTGACTGTTGTAGCACTACCTGCGGTAGCCGAACCACTTGACGCAACCGTTGCGTGAAGTTTGAACGATGTTCCAGATTCGTAGGCTCCTGTTGCGCTAACTTCTACGTGTACGTTGTCAACAATGACATTCGTGCCTGATTCCTCTCTACCAGTAATCAATACCTGATGTATGCTAGATAGGCCCAAAGATGCCGCCGTGACCACTTCTCCGCCAGTTGTGTATGAAGTGACGTTGCATAGTGCGTCCACATAGTACTCATCACCGTGAACCTTGGGGCCAGTAAAGCCCTTATGGTCTTCGATTAAAGTAACTGTAACTGCCACTTAATCACCTCACGCACTCTTTAGGTTGGTAATCTTACCCTGTCCCTTGAAGAAGGAGCAAGCAGTCTCGCCCATTGTTCTGTACAGCCCTTGGTTACCCAACTTGCCAACACCGAATGGGTTGCCGTTGGAGATACCATCCTCAAAGTACTGAGTAGGCTTCATCACTGATAGCCACAGATGGTCAGTGTCTAGCAGTAGGATGTCAGTCAGCCTGTTGCTTGTTGACAGACCAGTTGATGGCATGTCCTTTGCTGGGATGATGGGTATGTCGTAGTAGGTTGCGACNCTAAAGCCGACCTCTGCACCCTTTGGACCCCTAACGCCGTTGTGGGTTGGGACAATTTCCTTCCTGTCCATGAACCTCTCTTGGCTCTGTAGTAGGTCAGATATGTGCTGGATGGTATCGTATCCAGTTATCATTACCTTGGGGCTTCCACCGTTCTGCCTGATTCTCCTAATCATGTCGTTCAGTATGGAGAGAGTCAGAACCCTTGCGGTTCCATCTGCGTATCCAGTACCGAAGTCAACCTCTGCATCTAGGAAAGTAGCAGTTGCAGTTGCAGTCTCGCTTCCGTGCGAGCCTCCGATTGCTACTGGCCTGACATCTCCGAAGATTCTTGTTAGTTCGGGGGATACTGCTGGNGTACCAGAGTCATCTGCTCCTANTTCGGTAACGTTGTCTAGGTACATCTGNCCAATCTCNNNTGCNGATGANACTATCTTNANCAGAGAAGTGTAGTTCCTGTCAGNGTTAGTTGCGCCCTGTAGGTCACTCATCTTCTCAAGAGGCATCAGTAGCATAACGTTCTGCGACTCTGCGTGATGCTTACCCATGTCCTCACGGACAATAGCCCTGATGTCACCAACACCGTCGTCAATAGCGGCTAGTTCCATACCAAGTTCCGAGAACTCAAACTTGTGAGCAACGGTCTTTGGGCTGATGTAGAGTTTAGCATACTCAGGTGCTAGTGCAGAGATGTTGCTAAGAGCCTCATTCTCAGGCACTCCACCAATAAGGTCAGCCTTTGGTGCGGCAGAGCCAACGGCTCCTGCACCAATTCCGAATGAACTTCCAGAGCCACCTTGAGGTCGGCTCTTTAGCACTCTCCACCCGCTAGAGGTGTATGGCCTCTTAGCCATAATCGATAGCGCGTTTACCTCTTGGTTTAGCATCGACCAAACTTTCTGTCCATAGAGAACGTTGTATAGGTCGCCCAAGTTAGAGGCCGCACTGCCNCTAAACGGGTTTCCGGAAGCGTCGTCGTGAGGAGTTCCAAATCCTCCAACAATTCCGGCACTCTTCAATAGAGCGGAACTTCCACGTAGTCCGTAGGTTGCCGCTTCTAGGTCTTTCATCGTCTTAATATATCCTGTCATCTTTCATCAACTCCTAGTTGCCCCTCGTTAGGTTGTGGATATCATCCCATGACATCTCTCCGGCTTCCTCAACAGTTGTTGGGAATCCTTCGGGGATGCCAAAGGCGACTTCCTGTGCCTTACGAATATCATCATCTTTCTCGGTAAGAGACTTGCGTAGTTCTGCGAACTCAGCCTTTAGCCCAGCAACATCTTCGCGAGCATCGTACTCTGCTCTCTCTGCTACGGACTTCTTGACTTCAAGTTCTTCGGCAAACCTGTCAGCAAACGTCTTGCTCAGGTTATCATAGGCCAACTTCTCTAGTTGCTCGGCCTTGTATGCCTCGTATGCCTTCTCGACATTCTCAGCAGACAAATTGAGGGTAGTGAAATCACTGTCCTCTAGTCCCTTGCTAACAGAGAGAGCCTTTGGAGAAGCCTTGGGGTTTCCACCAGAAACAACTTCCTCTCCGGCTTCGTTTCCTTCAGCCTCGGTAGGTGCGTCATCTCCGCCGGGAAGACCCTTCTTCTCGCCGTCCATGTCCTCTTCGTCATCTTCCATTTCCTTCATTTCCATGTCTTCCATGTCATCTTCTCCTCTGGACATCTTATCCTCTTCCATTTTGTCCTCTTCTTTCATGGTGTACATATCTTCTTCTTCATCTTCTTCCTTGGTGATTTGTCCGACCTGCTTCATCAAGTCGTTCAATTCCTCAAGTGCCTTTTCCAATTTTTCACTCATTTGTTTTTCACCTCCAACATCTTGTTTCAAAATGTCGAATTTTGCTTCTGGATTAATTCCCTTCTCACAGATTGTGACTTCATGTAGTTCCAAACGGTCTATCTCGTTGTACTCNCCATGTTCGTCAGATGTTCTCTGCTTCTTGGAAATTGCCTGTCCTCCTATACTAAATGACCTAAGTGTTCCTTTTCGGATGCCTCTTGAAATTTCTTTTGCCTTTTCTATGTCATCTCTCATTTTGATTACGACATAGAACCCAACGTCATCTACCATAGTCTTGTGTAGATTTCCGTTTTTGTCTCGATATTTCTCGATTACCTCCCCGACTTGAACATTTGAATGATTTGACATCACGTTTCTGTACTTCTTCTCTCCCATGTATTGTTTAACTGCTTCATCTAATGCACTAAGGGTAATCATGTCGTTTTGCTTATCGACCATTTCTATTGATGCATATCCTCCTATGACCAGTTCATCTGCTTTTAGAATCGTAAATTCATTGTTATTTTCTGCCTTTAGTAGCATGTCTCCTGAAACTAACACTCCCAAAAGTGTAAAGTCTTACTATTTAACATAACATGCAAAATTACTCTGGAAGTTCTAATTTTGCATATTTGTCTTCTGTGATATCCCACAGATTCTCATCCGAATCTAGGTCTAACATCTCTTGCTTCTTACCAGTCCAAACCACCCAAGTTTGCTTCTCATCTAGAGGAACGACTCTAACATGGAATCTAGTATCGAACTTGTCTCCTGTAATCTTGTATTCGTGATAGCCCTCACGTTGAACTCCTAATTCGACATCACCAGAATCTATCTCCTTTCTATGTGGGCCTAAATCCTTACCGACAATAGCAGGGAACTTCTGTGACTTACCGAACAAATCGTATACGTCATCTAGTTCTGTAATATCAATCATCCAGAAGTTCCTAGATTCACCTAATTTCAAGATGAAGTCCAGATTACCATCTTCTCTCAACATAATGCTGAACCTACCAGAGTCAACCTTGGAAACCTCTGGTTCCTCAACGTCCTTCTCCAATACGTCATCTAGTGCTGTGAACTTGTTAGGGTGATGGTATCTCAGACTCTCCTGCTCCTTCATCCAGCCCATGAGAGTCTCATCAGAGGAGTTGAAGACATCCTCAAATATCTCTGGATACTCTTTCTTAACGAACTCTACTATCTTNCCAAACGGTGTCTTGTCGTTATCGTATGTCTCTATTATTTCATTACGGATGGCAATTCTCAACTCAGACCTTCTTGATTTTACAAGAGACTCCATCTCCTTCTTCCAGACATCTATGTTGTAAAGGGCATTCTTAGCCATTAGGGAATCTCCATTAAACCCATAGATTGTGAAGCCGTCAAACTCACTCTTTGCAATCACCTCGGCCTTTCCATGTATCCCATCGGTGATGAAGAAACCTTTCTTGACTGTCTTTTTACTATCCTTAGATTGAGTCAGACCACTGACTAATTTGAATGGATTNAGNCTNCTNATTGCCTCACTCGCATCAGAAGNCAAAGATTTCCTAGTTTTGGTTGCAAGTTGCTCCAATGTCTCTACCTTATCAGATGAATCAACCTCTGGTATCTCTATCAGTTTAGCAGAGTACAGGGTGAAGCCCTGTTTGTTCTTCTTCACCTCATCGACCTTGACTCTGACTATGCTACCGACATCNACNTTCTCCTTNGTNTTCAGTGCNTTNCCNACNGGAAGNTACTCNTTNTNATCATACTCAGTGGTCTTGTAGGTTCTCGCAACCTCAGCAGTGACAGGGCCAACACCTAGNGTGTATGACTTCATACCGCTCTTGGTTGATTTCTTATCTAGGACTATAACATCCAAGTCAACGAACTTCTTCCACTTAATCCACTTCGGATTCTTTCTGTTTCCTATGTAGTAGGTAGACTCTAGGTCTTTTATCAGGACACCTTCGGAGGCAGGTAGTTCCATTATGTCCTTGGCATACTCACCGACTTCCTTNATNGANTCAGCCATTCTNGTATCNTTCTTAGATGGNAANGCNANTNNCTCNGANGAGTGTTGACTGAATTGATAGAGAAGAGTGTTGATTCTCTCTCTCAGAGGTTCGCTGTGTAAGTCGGTTCCCTCATGGTGCATGATGTCAAACACATGCGCTCTGAGTTGTCCTCCCTTCTTCTTCTTGAATACGTGAGTTATCGTATCTGCTCTATGCAATGGCTCGTCACCATCGAACAGAACAAGTTCACCGTCTAGTATACAATCACCAAACTGCTTCTCCTTTAGTTTCTTTACTTGCTCCTTACATGCTTCTGATATATCCTTCTTGTTGTATGAGTATACCTTGATGCTCTCTCCTTTCTTGTGGAGTTGGATTCTCATTCCGTCATACTTCTCCTGTACTAGAAAATCACCAGAAAGACCCTTGATGCTTTCCATATCCTCTAACTCAAAGATTCGATACATTGGCTTGTTAGGAACTATGAAATCAATCTCAGCCTTCTCCTCATCGCTCTTCTCTTCTTTTTTTATATCGACTTCCAGTAGGTTGTCCCATCTAGGCTTCTCGTATTCTCTGAGGAACATGTCCTTCAAGGTCTTCAATCCGTTCTTGACCTTGGATTCTATTCTCTTGTTGTCCTCATCCTCCTTGCCATAATGCTCTATGATGTAGAGTCCCAAGTCATCCTCATCCAAATCGAGTCCCATGAAACCATCAGTTATCTCATCGGAGTCTAGGTTCTTTGTATCCCATGCCTTGTCAGGCAATGCTTTGGAATGTGAACGTAGTGCGTAATGCAAGAATGCAATTAGGACAGACTCGTTTTCCAACATCGTAGGTATTACATCATCTTCTCCGAACTTCTTGGAGAACGGGTCAGTCACCTTATCTGACCTGAATCTCATGTCCTTGATGGCTTCAAACAGTTTCTTTGCCTCAACTGATTCTGGTTTCTTGGCTCCCTTGTCAAAGACTATCTTCTCATCGACATAATCCTTCAACTCAGAAGAGAAGTCACTCAGAGAATCATACTGTTCTTTGATGTATTCCACGCTCTCTGCCCAATCATCCGAATACTCCGATGGATTGTTCCTAGCAGACAGGTATGCATATCGAACTTTCTCAAAGAAATCCAAGACCTCTTTCGTTAGGTCTTCTGTCTCCTTCTCAAATTCAAGTCCGGATATGGGCATTCAACAACATGCCCCCTTAGTTAGTACCACCAGCAAGTCCGTATCCCGAATTAATGTCATCAGTTGAAACTGGATTGTCCACCTTCTCCTCTGGTGGATTCTTGTTGGGCCTCTTTACCTTGACCTCTTCACCCATCACAGGGTCTTTATTCTCAAGGATGCCTAACTTGTTCGCTTCCTGAATTACTTTCTTGGCCTTGTCTATCGTTGCATGGACAAGCATCTCTTCCTTGTTTATTTTCTCCGGCATCTAATCACCCCATTGTCTCGACTATCTTGTGTATGTCTTCCCAATCCATCTTTGCTATGACATCGCCGCTTGGCATATCATCGTTGTTACCCATAGATGGAGTCGGGGAGTCTGCGACAACGAAGCCTGACTTCATCAGTAGGTTGTCCTTGTTGTACACTGCTTGTTCTAGATTCTTCACCTTGTCTACTAGTTCTTTCAGTAGAACTAACATTTCATTTTGTTCTTCGCTCATTTCATCATCTCATTGTAGTAGTACGCTTACTTTTCCTAGTGCATCGCTGAGTTGTTTCATTTCATTAGTGCCATAGTCCTCAATAGACTGTCCACTTTCCATCATCTCTTGTAATTCCTCTAGTTCACGAATAACATTGGCAATATCTTCCTCCAAGAAGCCCTTAGCCCTGTTATACTCGGCGATTCTGTCAGAGTTTTCTCTGTCCATATTTGCGGCTGTGCCATCCATGTCACCTGCAAAATCATCAAATTTCAATACTTCTTCCCAACTCATCTTATTCACCTCATGCTTGACTCGCAGGTGGGCCTGTGTTGTCACCCATCTTTCTATTGTGTTCTTCTTGACTATGCTGACGCGCCCTAAGTCTGCTTACTTTTCCTAATCCGCGACATAAATCACATGTCTGCATTCCGGGATTCTTGCCAGCATCACCAAGATACATCTTAACTGGCCGTCCTCCTAAAGTTCCACTACCACCACATTTGGGACAGGTTACCATTTCACCCATTGTTTTCGGGTTTATCGGTTCTTCTATTCTAAACTTCAATACGTCTTTCCACGCCATCTTACTTATCTCCCTTCTTTCTCGGATATATCTCTTCTCTAATCTGCAAATAGAGTGTCTCGTAGTCCTTCCTTAGTTCTGCGGCAGAAGCCATGATGTCTAAATTCTTTTCCTCAAACTTAGTGACTTTCTTCTGTAGTGATTTATTTGACTTTACGAAATCAACACCACTCAGTTCGTCTATCAGGTCAGATAGTTTGGTCATGTCCTTGCCAAACATTTCGGTTGGTTGTGAGGCTTGCAGTAGTTTCTTGATTTTCTTCTTCTGCTTGTCACCCATTTTATCTAGAACAGAATCGGCTTTGAGAATAGATTGCCAACCCATACTTGTCCCACCCTCATCTCGCTAATTAGCCTTCTCTCATTTTTGACTGTAGTTGTTGAGTCGCCATGTCCTCTATTTGTGCAAGACTCATTTTGGGATTCTTCTCTCTCAGTTGCGCTACGAGTTTCTTTTTCTCTTCGGCTATGGTTCTAGCAGATTGCTCAGTGCCTTTCTTACGCCTTCTTAATCTAGGTTCATCTTTGGCTTCATCACGTGCTTCTATGTAATCATCAGGATTGTCAACCATTTCCTTTAGTTTATTCATAGCATCATTGTATTCAACTATGACCGCCTCAGTCTCATCTACTTCTAATGCCTCATATTCTTGTTCTACCAACCTTTGACTTTCATCTATGGCATCGTCCAAGTCGAAGTCAATCTTAGTAGCATGTGAAAGTAAGGCTTGCTTCAATGAGCCTCTGAATGGAGATTTGCCTTTCTGCTCTCCAATAGGAACGGACTCAATCTCATCTAATGCCTCTTCAAAATTTTCTGCTATCCTCTGAGAATCTCTAGCATATTTTTTTGCCAGTCCTTTCACTTTTCTATCTTGTTGGGTTTGTGCTGTCGTTGTGGTAGCACGTGGCATTTGCAAATCCATACTGAAATTAGTCTTGAGTGTTTTCAGTTGTTCTGTCATCTTCTTCATTTCTGCATACTTTTTACGACCCATCTGGTCTTTGCTACTTACTTGAAAGTAGGCAACCACATTAGCAACGCTTTCTAATTGTGCTTCGATTAATTCTCTTGCTCCTTTGACCTTCTTACGACCGTCAAGGAGTTTTACGTTGTCCTCAATCTCATCTTCTAAGAAAACCAAAGTTTTCCTAAGTGTGTCATAACGAGGCTTGTTCTTAACTAGAGTCTCAATTGTAGTTGATTTTAACCCACTTCTGACTTTATCTGTTGATACCTCCTGTGCGAACCTGCCTTTTCTCCTAGCGACATCTATCTCCTTCACCTTCCTTGGTGGTTTCATCCTGTCCTCGCCAGCCGATTCCATTAACTCCTTCATCATCTCAGTGGCTTCCATACCATTTGCATCTTCTCTCACTACTGGATTGTCCCATGAGGTTCCGTTCCACTCACTGTCCTTGGTGATGAACAACTCACTCAGGTCTATGGCATCCTTCGCAACTTTACCCTTGTAGAGTAGTTTCTTGAGTAAATCCCTTATTTTTGGAGATATCCTCTCGTATGCCGCAACAGCCTCCCTCTGTAATTTTCTTTCTCTACCTGCCACGACTTTCCCTGACTCTGGTGCTGATTCATATCTAGCCTGAGCGTTCATTGCTCTCTTGACAGTTTCAATATTCTCTTGTCTGGTTTTTGACCTCTCTGAGAACTCTATGATAATGTCCCTGCCACTTTGTTTTATGGCTATGCCCTTTACTCCAAACTCCTTGCTCAGATATTTTCTTATTTCAGTCTCAACACCTTTCCTACTACCAAATTTTTTATCTGGTTCAATGCCTCTTCTTCTCAGATGTGTTACTCTCTTCTTGTCGAATAGTTTGTTTATCAAATCGTTATACTCCTCAACTTCGTTCTCTAAAGTGACCTCAGATTGATTCTTGCTTCTAGCGTCTAGGAACTCTCTTCTTAGATTGCTGTCTTTAATCCAGCGACCTATGACAGTAAAGGCTCCTTCAAATTCTCTTACTTGGCCTTCTTTGAGAGGACCGAATGTTCCCCTGTCTTCTCCGCCAGTNGGTAGNGTTGTACCAGACAAACCTAGGNAAACNGCTTTCTCTACTCTCTTNCTTTTNGCATCTACNTTATCTTGNGGAGGGGCTAGTTTCTCTTGTCTAATCTCCTCAAGTAATTTCAACATCGATTCGTCCTTCGCAAGCATCTCTGCGAGTTTCTTGGATTGGTATTGTGACTTTACCTTCTTGGCATCGTATGCCTTAACATCTTTTAGTATCTCACTCATTTTCTCCTCAAAGTCTTGAAAGACAACTGTGCTATACAGTGTATCTTTTTCATTCGGATTCTTAACAAGGTCTTCTATTGACTCTGGATAATACTTACCAAAGGATTTGCTGTAACCCTCCCAAGCAAATTTATCCTTCTCATACTCTTCCTTGAGTGCTTGGTGTTGCTTCTTTCTTGTTTCAAAGTCTTCGGCAGACTCTTCCTTTTTCTTCTTAGGGGCTTTGAGAGCCTCCTTGGAATACTTGCTCTTGTATTCTAGACGACTGACGCTTTTCTTAAACTTCATTCTTTGGCTTCTCATTGGTGAACCGGGACTTGTTACCTCATCATCCTCATCATCATCTACAAGGTAATCGTAGTCTGCCGTCTTGACATCTGGAAACTTCTTATCTGCCCCTTTGGTCTTCTCTATCCATAGTTTCTTCAATTGATTTTTATTGATTACATCATCGAAATCAATGGTGATGTCACCTATACTCAAATCAGCAACATCAAACTCATCATCGAACAAGTCGTCTTTTTTTGCAGTTAGGTTTCTAATACCCGGATATTCTTTGTCAAGTTCTTCTTTTATTGTATCTTTTATTTTGTCATACTGCTTCTGGTATTTTGGTGGAATCCTTTCTCTACCAGATATTATGTCATCCATGAATGGAGCAGTCTTTCCAGCGATGTAATCCCTAGTCCACGCTTCCATTCTTTTTTCGACTTCTTCATCAAACTTCTTTTTCTGTTCTCCTTCAAGTTTTCCAATAGCAGTCCTAAGTTTCTTGTCGTACTTAGTGTCCGCTTTCAGAAGTAGCATCTCACTCACCTAGAATGGGATGTTCTCTTTTCTGTTCTTGGACTTCTTGGGAAGTATGATTACATCGGGGATGTCAGCAGAGGATGGTATCTTCTTCTCCACTGTGGTATCCTTGTCAATGCCACCAACTGAATAGTCTCTGTTCTTCTCTATCCTGTTTCTCTGCTCTCTTCTCTCTTCTATCCTAGCGGCCTTTAACTCTCTTTCCAATTGTCTTACGCTTTTATCACTCATCTTTTTTCCTCCTTAGTTCTTTGAAATCCTCTGCATCGATGTCTCCATCGTCATCTACATCAAGTTCCTTTTGCTTTCCTTTCAACTTCAATATTTTTTGCCATTCCATATTCCTTCCTCCACGAATAATCTAATTCTTTCATCTGTCTCCGCATTTAATTTGTCAATCTCTTCTTTCCATTTCCTTGCCGCTTCAAGCAGTCTGCTCAACCGACCCGCCTCTCTGTCCGCCTATCGACATTGCGATTACCTGCCTCCTTCGGTAAACCTGTGAATCTCTTGTCCGGCCCCTCACTCATGCTGGGTTTGTTTCTGCCTTTCACAGTAGCGGGTTGACCTGCTTCCTCGGCTGTCGGTCTACTTCCAGTTTCCATCATCTGACCTAGTTGTGATTGGTCTATGTTCGTACCTGCGTATGGGTCTAACTCAAATCCCTCTTCTGCGCCTTCCTGTGCATTTGGGTCTTCCTTCGGTTCTGGTTTGTAATAGGTGAACCTGCCTTCGTCATCCATGTCAACCTCAAAGCCTAGGTTCTTGATTGCCCCTGCAACGTTGACCTCTATCTCCCTCTTCCTCAGTTTGGCAATCTCATCTTCTTCCTCTGATGGTGGTAACTTTAGATTCCAATCGGTGATACCAAACTCTAGAGTCATAAACGGGAAGACGTAGTTGTTCCAAATCGTCTGTGCCATTTCGACTGCCCTGTTGGTTACGAGTATCTGCATACCCTCATTGTTCAACCCACCACTGGCAGAGTTGTCTGCCATGAATATCTTACTGACTCCGTAGAATGCGGCAATCCTATCTCGCAAGTCCTCCTTGACAGCGATGTAATCCATCTCTTTCAGAGTATTCATAAAATTAATCCACTCAACAGAGCCTTTACCATTCTCTGCTTCTATTCCCATCACTGGTATGAAATGAGGGTCTTGCTCAATCTTCTCCTTGACCCCTCGCCAAAACGACTTCATCGAATCGATGTTCCTAGTCTGCACTGCCAGTAATCCCCTTGGCATTCTAGCCTTGGTGTATGATGAGTTGACGTAGTTCTCCATTGCCATCAGTGTAGTGACGTTGTTCCATAGTGTGATTATCGGTGACGTACCATACAACCTAGAAGGAGAGTACTTGCTGAAATGCAGAACCTCACCTTCGATGAAGTACTGCTCTTCCCCCTTGACTCTGTTGACGTAGTGTACGGGGAACATGGCACTTCCACATACCTCACAACACTCATGCTTGTCTTGTGTAACCTGATTCCTATGTCTAAGACAGGTGAATCCCTTGACCCCTCTTTGTCCGACATCATCTGTGTATAGGTGGAAAGTTACAGGGTCACCTCTGTATATTTCTTTGATTCTGTGCATCTTGATTGTGTTGTTGTTATCCAAGTAGTATTCCTTGACCATTACTAGATATGCATCATCTATGATGTTGAGGTCATCTTCCATCTCCTTGAGTACGTCGATGAATAGTTGCTCTGATTTGTTCACGTGTTGCTCTAGGAACTTCTGTGCGTATTTTAGTTGGTTCTTGTCTGGTTTCCTCAAATCAGTGGAGCCGCAATCCGCACACTCCTTCACTGGACTCTGATGCCTGTTGCCACACTCATTGCACTGAGATACGAATGCCTCTTCCCAAATGTAGCCCCTTCGGAATATCTCCTGCTTGAGTTGAGTAGTACATGTCCTGACAATAGTAGATTGCTTCGCTAGATTGTATATGATGGGAGTAGTGAGAAAGTAAGAGGTATCTTTTTCCTGAATCCCCGGATTGAATACTTGTCTGTCTTCCGGTTTGGGGGTAGTGTCTCTAAATAATCTCGCTATCGAAAATCTTCTTTTTTCTGCCATCAGCAATTCCACCTGCGTCTTGCCGCTTTAGCCTTCTCGCTATAAGTACCATCATCTCGCTTGAACCCCCTTGACCTCGCACAAAATGACTTTCTTCTCTTAGCGGCCTTGCTTCCGGGCTTTAATTTACTAGGCTTAGTAGTAACTGGTTTTTTTAGATTCGCACCAGTCTCACGCTTGAATTTGGCTCGGCCTTTGGCACTCAACCCTCCTGTTCTCGCATGGATTTTTTTGTTGTATCCCTTGAAAGGTTTCTTCTTTTTCTTGAGAATGTCGAACCAATCCATGATATCACCTCTGAGAGAACTTCTTTCCTGTTGGGACATGTTGCTTGCCTTTCTTACGCCCTGCTCTCTTCTTCCTATCTTGATACTTCAACCTAGATTTAGGTGTTCTCTTGTAGGTAGCCTTTGGCATGTACCTGCCTTTTGTTTTGGAAGGTGCTTCCTTTCCTTTCTCCTTTGCACTGTGTTGTTCAGCACTTCCCCATTCCTCGTCCGTCCAAGTTGACAACGACTGTTGTGACTTCGATTTGCCTTTTAGCATGTTGAACCAATCAGTCACGATATCCACCACCTGCTCTCTTGTAGGCTTGGGCTAACATCTGTGCCTTCCTTGCTGACCACTTACCAGCAGGGCCGCCCTTGCTACCTGCTTTGATTCTTTGAAACTGTTTCTTCCTCATACCGGGCTTTGTGTAATTACCAGCCTGATTTACCTTGGACTTGCCCTTCTTCTTCAACACATTAAACCAACTCATGCTAGTACCCCCTCTAGCCTATCCATCTCAGCCATCTTACAATTGTCGTGTAGTTTGGCTACGGTGTCAATATCGATATTGTACTTGCCGAAGTCATATCTAACGTTGTCCTTGTGATTCTCGTACTTCATCAACTTGAACAACTCGTCCTTTCTAGTATTGTACCAATCTGCTTTCTTGTGAGACTTCTTCATCCTTAGTAGTTCAAGTAGTATCTCAGCGTTGGCCTTCTTTAGTTTAAGATGTGGTAGGCACTTGGTAAGAATCTCATTCACATCTGCCGCAGAGTAGAAGTTGAGTCTGTTCACTGGTCTGGTATCCTGCGGTGATTTCTGGTCTAGGTGCAATCTTCCACAGCCGAGTGACTTCTTCATCTCCAACATGAACGCCTTACCGCGATTGCCAGTAGCAATCAATCCAACTCTAGGATTGTAGTTCTTGTCCATAGTGATGTACCCATCAGAGTCTATGAATGCCGCAGTGTATGCGTAGATGTCCTTCTTGATATCATCGTTGAACTTGTAGAAGGAGCCATCCACATGAGTTATGTCATTGCCCACTGCAATCTTGGATATCATGCTGGGAGAGGTTTTCTTGAAGAGTCTCTTTGGCAATCTCTCATGTATCTGTCTAGATGATATGCCCGGTTCCTCAGTTACAGATTTCAGTATATGGTCGAAGATTGTCTCCTTCTGACTCTTTGATATCTTCATGCTCTTTATGCTATGCTTGAACTCCCTCTTCATGCTAGTCATGTCCTTCGTCATCCTAGCATACTCAGGGCCGAAGTCTACATCCTGCTTGTCCAACTTTGTCTCCCAATACTTGCACAGCAAATCGATTGTGTCTCTTCTCTTACTCTCTGACGAAATCAAAGAGAGTTTAATCAAATCAGTCTCAGTGCAATTCATCTCCTTGACTAGAGGCTTGTACTTTGAAATCCAATAGATGTCATCGATGGAAGAATCCAGATGGTCGGAATATGCCTTGATTAGATTGTCGATGGATACTGTAATCGCCTTCTTCTCATCTCCCTTTAGAGTCCTTCTGAAATCTCGTAGGCTCTTCACCATNTCAGGAATGTCCTTGCCTTCTATCTCGTACTTCTTCACGTTAGAAGCCAACTCCTTCTTGGCATCGGATAGGGATATCTCAAACGTCTTGGCATAGTCCTTCTCTATTTGGCTATGGTCATTAGTGGGTTGTGCAACAAGCCAACCTCTTTTGAGTTCATCAGTCAGGTCTTTCTGTTGTTCTACCAACTCTTCTTCTTGGTCAGCAAGGGATGCCATCTCTCTGAGTTTGTCTCCCCTTTCACCCATTTTTTCACCTACTAAAAGTTCATCCCTAATACTCCGTTGATAGGATTGTTAATTGTTGTTGCGGGGTCATCGAATATCTCCATGTCATCTAACAGGATGAAAACTTCACCTGAATTGTGAGAAGCGGCAGTGGCTAAAGCCAAACTCATCACCATGTCGTCATGCGCTCCTACACCCTCAAACCTACCAGAACTGGTAATGGAAAACATTGACAATTCCTCAATCAGCATATTCGTAATCTTCTTGCTGGTATTATCCCCATAGGGAAATCGAATCTTCCCGTTCTCTATATTCATCTGTAGACCTAGGATGATTTCTTGCTTGTTCTTCCTAGTGGTGTTGAAGTCTCTGATGTTCAAATCGGATATGCTTCTCAACTCCTGAGTGAAAGCCTTGGCGAATGTGTTTGTCTCATACAGGATGACCTCTGGTTGGAATATCTGACCGATGAGTTTTATCTTCTCGATGTTCTCTCGGAACTCGACGTTCTTTGCTCGGTCAACGTGAACGATTGTCTTGTTCTTCTCCTCATCGACTTCCAAGACTGTGATTACGTTGTAATCACCGTCTGTGGATATAGCCGGGTCAACACCGACATAATACTTGTAGCCCTTGTCCCTTCTGTTTCCTAGTTTGAGAACGTAGTCCTTGTTCTTGCAGTTCTGCACAAACTCAGGATTGAACAGTGCAGTGCCAGTTGAGATGGGAACGCATAGATACTCCCTTGTGAATTTAAGAGAGCCTATCTCAGCCTTTCTCTGCATGAGCGCGTCATAGTCCCAACGCTCAGGCCATAGTGGTTCATTGAGTGAATTTAGACAAGGATACTTCTTGACTGAGTATGCCTCATTCTCCTCCAACTGAGCGAAGATGTCAGTGTAGGTGAATGGCGTACCAATCATCCTGAGATTGGAAGTATGGTGGAGAGTTGGAATCATGTCACCGAAGAACCAATCCGTCACCTTCTGTATCCCTGACATGCTGAACTCCTTCAAGGGGTCGTCAATGATTATCTCCTGCGGGTGAAGTCCACGAATCTGAGAACCAACTGAACGCTCAAGTATCGCATTGCCATTTGTCAGTTGTATGTTCCCAATAGCCCAACCTCTAGTTGGCTTGAATTGTTTCAACGCTGGATGGTTGAAGTACCTGTCAATCTCCCTCATGTGAACTAGGGTCTGCTTCTGGTTCGATGAGATGTATAGCATCTGAAAAGGCGGTTCTTGGAAGACCAAGTTCCAAACTACCCAACAGTGCATGAAGACTGATTTTCCGTGGTCACGACTACAGATAATTACAGTCCTGTCCGTTGACTGCATGGATTCTAGCCATTCTTGCATGTATGTTGGAAACATCATACCGAGTACGTTCTGGAAGAAGTAAGGAAACGATGTCTTGGAAATCTCCATGTCCATGTCGGACATGAAATCCAAGCCTTCTAGTTCTGTCATATCCTCAACCCCACAAACCAACTGTCTGCGTATCTGACTAGCAATTTCCTAACTGCTTCCGAAGAACTTCCCTTTGCCTTGAGTCGCTCGATGGTATCTACTACATCCTCCGGTACATCATCCTGACCGATGACATTGCCATCCTCATCGAATTCAACATCAGAGAAACCAGCACCATTGAAGATGGGTTTGGATTTTTTGTTTGCGAATATCACGAATGGTTTGTCACCGTGCATACTGACGACATGATTGGCAACTGCCTCACCTGCCTTCTCAGTCTCCTCCTTTGGTAATCCAGTCTCAATACCATAACTTGCTAACCCAGCACCTAGGTACACGTTCTTCCATTCACCCACACCATGAACAGCAATCGGCTTGTTCGATTCAGTATGGTATGCAATCCAATATTGAGGATTCTTCATCTGTTCATAGGGTGACCCGACTAGGANATTATACCTCTCTGGTCTTCTCTTGTAGTATATTCCCTGCTTGTCGAATATGTCATAGACATCTGCTTCTGAGTACGGACCTCTGAAGTCATTGTCAGTGTATGCCATCTTCTCACCGGAAATTGCCCTTTAGGAAATAGACACTTTCTGGTGATACCCCATGCTTGGTGGCAACGTCCTCCATTGCCCCGAAGTCATTCACGATATTCTCTACCTCTACGGCAGACACATCTAGATTGTATTCCTCCTTCAACATGGACATAGCAGTATTGACATGCTCAAAGTTGTCTAATTTGGAAGTGTTGTAGTAGACTGGCTTACCCAGCATCTTTCTGATTGAGTCGTGGGTCTGTAGCAAATCAAGTTCTAGGTCTGATTTGATTATCTGCATTGAATCCCTTGCCGCCTTCAATCTGTCAATAGCCTTGCCGAAGGTAGTGACGCTCTCCTCATCATCCAATGCCCTATAGGAATCCTCTCTCCTCAGTATGTGATTTATCACAGAGCGAATNGGTCCGGAGTCACCAGTATCCCAAGAATCAACGGGAACTGGATTACCGTATGCATCTTCAAATATCGTCATACCCTCAGTGTCAACATTGTTATTTTCTAATGTCATTCTAAAGTATTCACCTAGTTCCTCCTTGCCCTCTTCGCCAATCGCTGAATCGGGTCCGACCTTGAAGACCTCTGGAATTAGCATGGCATGAAGTTGTTCCAATTTGCGCTTGAAGTTCTCGACATCTGCTTTGGCATCGGGAGATGTGGCCTCCTCCAACAACTTTGCTATATCTTCTACAATCGTGATGTCGATGAAAGCGGCATCTTGGAGTTCTTGGTTGATGATTGACAGATAGGCATTCTCAGTGATGTTTGTGTTCTTGCTAGTTATGATTGCGAACAGTCTCTCTGTGTTTGAATCAATCTCAGTTCTGAAATCCAACTTGTCTGCGAATGGGTAGTAACTGCTAGTCAGTGGTACGAAGAAGAACTCGCTGATTTGCTTGACCAACTCATCGAACTTTTCTTTGGCCCCACTTGGTATAGTACCCTCCTTACCCTCAAATGATGCTAGGTTCACTAGCCTGTCACGAATCGCTCCGGTGGGTTCCTCCACCATAACTATCTTTGAGACAGCATCTAGGAAGTCAGCGATTAGTTTCTTCTTCTGTGAAATCTCACTTGAGCCGTATCTTGAACTTAACGAGGGTAGTATATCGTTCATCGGTAGATACAGATTACCGTCGGGA
>FUFK010037761.1_pt1 | contig 96038 bp, 92 predicted proteins | sample 1021851 | NCBI WGS metagenome assembly FUFK01 (sample SAMEA51879418, study PRJEB19060) | metagenome
GCTAAAACATTAGGTGAAGAAGATTTAAGAGACTGGTTGTTGTAATTTATTGAATTGCTCTAACCTTGTAAGAAATTTATCTGCGTATTCTTTTAAATCAGCCTCTGAGAGACGAAATTCTTGATATTTGAGGTCTCGGGTACAAATACTAACTACACCCTGCTCTATGGGCCCGTAATTAGCAGTATGGGCTAAATAATAGGCACCCAACTGATGTTTATAGTCATCTACCCATTCTTCTTTTTTTGGTCTATTTGCTTGTTTCCAATCAACTATACTAGGCTTTCCATACACTACGGCTGTCATATCACAAGTTCCGGCAAATTTATTCTGATATTCAAGACTTATTTCATTACCCCAAACTTCATCTATTTTAATATTGTCCAAAATGGTTTTTGCCATCATTCTTGGCTTTGCACCCTCTTCCATATCATTGTAATAACCACCACCACTTAAGTAATATTCTAATACCTGGTGCATTTCAGTTCCTATAGTTGAGGCTTGATTCATAATGCGATCTGCTTCTTTTTCTCCAACTCTTCTACGCCAATTATTCAGTTGGCGCATATCTTTAGTTGCACCTAAAATAGCAGTCACGCTTGGAACTTTTACATTATCCACAAGATATTTTCTGCCTGTAGTATCAGAAAATCTATTATAATGTTTGTACGGATATTTTTTGTTAATGACTAGTTTCACCAAAGTTTTGTAATTAATACTATTATAACACTAGCCATACCAGTAATTAATACACCTGCTGAAGTCAATAAAATTTTTTCTATTCTGTTAATATCGTTTCTTAATTCCTTAATATCAGCTTGAGTTTGTTTTTGCATGATTCTACAAAGTTTTTCGTGTGATTCGATTTTTTCAAGAGCTTTATTAGACATTTCTAGGTCCTTTTCTTGCAATGGCTGCTCCTGTTGGGTCATTAGGAAATAACGCTTCAAAAGTTCTTGCATTTACCTGTTGTCCGGTAGCCGGTATCACTGGAGCTGTAGGTGGTGTTAAATTAGGATTTTCTAATTGTAAGTCATCGAATACTTTTGTTCTTTCTTCGTTTTGAACTTCTGCCTCTTCTTGATCGAGTCTACTCTCATTTTGTGTAGCACTATCTAAAAACGCTACTGCATTATTATCTATTTCAACATTACCTGATGATCCAACGTTATCGTATGCAAATAATGTTTCAAAAGTTTTTGTTGGCAAAGTTTTTTCGTTATATTGCGGATCAGGAACCTGTGTATCGAGTTGTAACAATCTTTCAGTGATTTCTTCTGGTGAAACTGATTTTGGATCAATNCTAGGTACATCAGTATCACTATCATTTAAATAATTCATAACTCTTGCAAAAGCCTCTCTCTTTTGCGTTAAACCTAATCTACCAACTACACCAGGTGATTGTAAAATATTTGCTGCAGTTTGTATGTCTCTACCTTTAAAATATCTTCTGCCTATACCTAATAATCCAGGAACACCATCACCAATTTTTTTGCCCATTAATAACCCTATTTGTTCTTCTGGGTTAAGAGCATCGTTCCATGCTTTCATTGCTATTGGATCTGTAGCTATTTGACCAAATCTTCTTGCAAGTAAAATAAATAAAGCAGGTGCAAAAGGATTTATTGCAGCAGAACCTCCAAGCACCATGGCTCCTGCAAATGAATTAAGACCACCTAATTGTAATCTTCTTTGCATAAATGTAGAAGTATCTGCAATAGGTGTATCAGAGACTGCTTTCATGTAAGTTATAAATCTTTCAAATTCTTTTGCTGGACCCCTTCCACCTAATATCGCTATTAATTTTTCTTTTGCTTCATCTTTACTTGGGTCTTGAATTCCTAACTCTCTTAAAAATCTGTTGATATTAAATCTTGCAGTATCTTTTGCACCAAATTTAATTTTTTGTGCATCTAGAATACCACCTCCTCTTCTAACTTTATCAATACTAAAATCTAAAATCTCTTCTCCGCTTCCTTTCGCAACATTTTGCATCGCTTGCATAACATCTACAGTGCCGTTTATTCCTGTTCTTACAGTAGCATCACCTGCTATTTCATCCATTAACGTTCTACCACCTGGTGTTAACGATGAATCAAAACCTCTGTAAAAAGTATTAAACATCCATCTAGCTTTCATTGCATTAAATAATGCTTCGCCACCACCTTTTGTTACTCCGATTGCTTGTCCAGTTTTTTTTGAAATAATTTTATCAGCTCCTAACAATTGTCTTAATTGTGTAATAGATTGAGAATCTCCATGAGTGAATACATCGTTTGCAAGATCCCTAAAAAAAGATTGTGCTTTGCCTCTTTCAAGACCACCAATACCTGCAAGTGCTTTGTTTGTAAATTTAGTGTTATCAAATGATCTAAATATTTTTGTAATATTAGCTCTTTCATAAAAATTCATTAAAGTAGCAAATGTATCGTTTGCTCTGTAAAGTTGATTTTTAAGATCTGTAGCTTGTTTTAGTTGCAATGCTAAATTAGCATCCGCAGTTTCTTTACCTGCAGTGGCTGCAAGATTCTCATACGCAGTTTTAAATGCTTCATCCTTAAAAAAAGTTTCTTTTGTAATGTTTTTTCCAAACATATTTAAATCCGTTTCAAGTCCCTCTCTCAAAGCCCATAGTGAAGGTCTAATATTTTGATATGCTGTATCTTCAATAGCTCTATTCATGACTCTCATTAATTCTTTATATTGAAGTGGTGAAACCATATCATCTAATGAATTTACATATCTATAAAAAACAGTTAATGGGTCTCCAACTTGTAATAACTTTTCTATTTCTTTCTGTGGTAAATCTCCAAAAGCATCAGTGGCGTATTGTCTTAAACCAGGAACATTGACCGCTAATCTATCAACCATATCTTTTGCAAATTGTTTTGTTCTAGTTAACTCAATGACTTTTGGATTCCCAATAAAATTAGCTAATGATTCAAAACCTGTGTAAGCATCATTTATTAATTTTGAATTTTGTTTGAAAGCTTCATCCGCTTGTTTAAAGACAGCTGCTGACAACAAACCTGTTTTAATTAAAGGTCCATAGTTTAGTACACTTGTATTTAAATAATTTTTACCTGCAGCACTTTCTGCACCCTGCAAAGCCTCTTTACCAATACCATTAATAAAAGGCATGATACCAAGGACTTTAAAAAATTTGTTTGCAAAACCACCTAATAGCCCAACACCTTCTTGAGCAGTCATGACTAATGGAATTGGTAGACCTTTATCTCTAGCAATACCAACTAATTGTTTTGCATCTTTTGATTTGGCTCCAATAGCAAGTCTACCTAATTTACCAAGACCTTTTGTAATAAAAGGTGTTAAGGTTGCTGCACCTGCATTCCAAGCCAAAGCTGTAAACATAGCATCAGATGCATTAGCCATCATATTCGTATTAACTTCTTTTGGTTTCATATTTTCAAGATCAGAAGCTATTGCGTCCATGACGGAAACACCAGCAGTTTCATTTAGTGCATCATAAGTCACTGATCCCACACCAGCTCCTGCTGTGCCTCCTAATACTGATTTTATTTCTGTTCTTCCTAAAGGGCTCGCTAATACTCGACCTATAGTCGGATCAGCTGCTTTTGCTAAAAGTTTGACAGCACCACCCAATAACTTAAATCTTCCTGGTAATCTTGCTGTTAATTTATCTGCAAAGTTATTGAAAATTCTTGATCTTGGAAAAAGGCCCGTATCTTTATTACCAGGTATTTTAGACTTAGCTGCACTAAAAATTTTTTTTCTATCTGATACGTATGGATATATAGATCCTATCAAGTCACCAGCTAATATAGCTGTATTTCTACCTTTAATCATACTATCTTCTTGTTGCAATTTAACTCCTATTGGATCTAAAGTTGCAGCATCAATTGTGGCTACATCTTGAGCTGCACCTAATCTTTGTGCTTGGATTTCTGATGTAAGAGGCCCCGATAAAAGTCCTTGTCTTATAGCCTCATCAACAGCTCTTCTTTGTTGTGAATTTAATTTACTCGGATCAAATGTTTTTTCGTCTATTTGTTTTTGTATCTCAGCTATTGTTGCCATTATATTGTTCCTATAATTTTATTAATCTCGTCTATTCCTAAGGATTTTCCTAGTTGTTGTTCTAATCCCTCCTGACCTTCGAATTCAATAAAATCTTTTAAAGCTCTTAAATCTTTTAAAGTGCTATCTAAACCACCTGATGCTTTGAATAATTTTTCCTGTCTTCTAATGTCTGCTCTTAAGCCCCTTGCAATCGCTCTAATAGAAGCTTGTACGTCAGCACCAGAACGTGTTAATGAGAATATATTAACGATTTCTCGAGCAGCATTAATATCTCTTTGTGTTAATCTGTCTTGATCTTTAAATGTGTTAGCAAGTGCGTACACAAGTTTTGTTTCATACACAGCTAATGCTTCTTGATCTTCTCTGTTTAATCCAGAATAAAATCCCTTTGTGCCTGAAGCCTCAAGTAATCTTTTTCTAGCCTCTGCCAATAAGCCTTTATCATCTTTAAAGTTACCTATTTCAATCGCTTTTTTATCTGCATCATATTGATCTTTTGATATATCACCAGCAGCTAAAGCTCTATCCAAAGCTTTTATTTCATCATTTGCTAATCTTCTTAGTTCTGACAATTCTTGGTCAACGTTTTTGATAGTGTCTCCACCAAATAATTCTTTTCCAACTCCTGTAAGTCTTCTTGTAAATTGGTCAATAACTAAACCAGCACCTGCTTTTACCTTTTGACCTTTATCTTCTTGATCTAAAATACTTAATACTTTGTTAGTTGTAGATAATGCATCATATCTATTTCCTAAAATATCTTGAATATCAAATAGTCTGTCGTTAATTTGTTTTTGTGCAAAAAAGTTTTCAAATTTTCCGATTACTCGACCTTCACTATCTTTAATAACTCCACCCTGTGCTACTGGCACAAAAATTTCTCTAGTGCCCACAACTCCTGCAGGAATTGTTACAGTACCATCTTTTCTTTGGAATCCCATAATATTACTCAACTCACCATNAGGTAATCTTATTTGAATAACTCCTCTATCTTGTTCAGGATTTTCAATATTAGCACCTTCATTTAAAAATTTCATATGATCCATCGCAGCATTTAAAGATGCTTCTCTTGCGTTCTGTCTAAGCTCACCCTCTTTTAATTTAATAGTAGCATAATTATTTACAGCTGGACCTAATGCTTGACCAAGAACCTCTAATGCCCCACTAATTCCTGCTCTTGCAGTTGTCCCTGTTAATAATCCTGATGCTAGATTAGCTAAAAACACAAGATTCGCTTGTGACCCTCTATTTTGATAAACCTCATTATAATATCTTCGAGCTAATTTTATTGTTTTGTTAAATTCTGCATCATCAGATGATCCACCTTTTAAAATAATATTAGTGCCATCAGCGTCTGGTTTTTCTGTAGCTCCTGTTTCTTTGTCCACTTCAGCCCTTGCTAAAGCACTTGCACTATCNCCGCCTCTTCCACTATCTACCTCAGGTGTAGTTGGTGGAGGAGCTCCCATATCTGCTCCGCCGCCAGGCGTTACACTACTATCTTGTATTTTGGTTAAACTTGCGGTGCCATCAGCAGATTCAAATTTTTCATTTAATAATTCATCACCTTCTGCTTTTAAAACTCTTCTATTAGGACGACCTGCTCCTGGATTTGGTTCTCCAGGTTTAAGTGCTTGTTTTGGTTTAATAGGCTCAGGTGGTTTTGGCACAAATTTTCCGAATAGATCTTGATCACTTACACCTTCACTAAAAATATCAGTGGATTTTAATCTATTTTGTCTAATAAAATCCTCACGCTCTTCAGGACTCATAGCATTAATTTTTTTTCTAAGTTCTATCCCGGCCTTTGTTCTGTCAGCAATCGCAAGTAAAGTTCCAATACCAACTGCAGATGGTAAAAAACCAATTGTTCCTAAGGCTGCAGCTCCAGGTAATTTAGTAGCTCCGTATGCACCAGCTAATTGTAATGGCATTTTGTATGGTGAATCTTTCATGCCAAACGCATCTGCTAACATTCCTGTTCCTTCAAATCCTACATATGCTGGTATATTAGCAATACCTGCTCCAAATCTTACAGGTCTACTACGCATTACATTTTGCATAAAAGTAGGTTTAGGCGGACCAAACTTTTCTAGATTTATTGGAGTAAAAGGGCCTTGGCCTCGTACGACAGCAGGAACTTGTGGAACAATTCTAGGTTCACCAACCATAACTCCAGTCTGTGCATGTAATGGTTTAAGGTGGCCTTTTTTAAGTGCCTGTTGTCTAAACATAGGTCTATTTAAAACTTTGTTCATTTAATCTCCTATGTTTGGTTTTGTTGAGATCCTTGATAAGCTGCAAATGCTCCTATACCTGTACCAACTGCTTGTGCTAAGGGACTTGGTCCTGGTGCTGTGCCCATCGTAATCCCTGATCTAGACGTAGGACCTGCAGCATACAAGTTTTTTAAAAATTCTGCTCTTTGATAAGGTTCATATATTTGTTGTAATTCTGATTGTCTCTGTGCATCTAATGTTGCCTGAGCTAATTGTCTTTGTAATCCACCGGCAGCCATTAATTGTTGTAAATCAGCTTGAGACATACGTTGCTGTTGCGCACCTAAGGCACCTAATTGTTGTCCCGCTGCTAATCCTATTTGTTGTTGTCTTTGTGCTCCGCCTAAAGCTGTTTGAAAACCTTGTGCTAACGATCTTCCAATATTACTTAATGTTCTACCTTGAAGTTCGGCTTGTTGAACACCTTCTCTTCCGCCACCGAATGCACCTGCTCCAATTGCTTGTGCACCTAATTTGTTTTGCATTATTTGACCTTGTCTTGCAATTTCGTCAGTTACAAATGATTGGAATGGGTTTAAAAATTGTTGAATATTTGGACCTGCTGCTGCACTTTGTATCTGTGCAATACCTTGTTGAACTGTTGGAGCACCAACACCTGTCACTCCTGCTGTTGTAATTCCTTGTCTTTCAAGATCTCCCAGTTGGGCTACTTGTATATCAGGTAAATCGACAGGTCTATCTGCTATCTGCCTAGCGATATCCATCAATTCTATTTTACGTTCTTCAATACCAGGAGCTTCTCTTACAATCGATGTTTGTGTCGATGGTGTAGTAGGTGCAGATGGTCTTCCTCCTCCAAAAAAACTCATATTATATCCATTTCTCTAATTGTACGTGTTTCTTTTTCCAACCCCATTGTTTTGATACTCTTTCCCAACCAGGTCTTGCCATTATACTTAATCTTTTACAATCATTATGTTTTGCAAAATTTGTAATCTCATTTACTAAATTAGTCTCCCACAGCTCTCTTCTTTTACCTGTGCATATTATTATTTCATATTGAGAATAATTTGGCAGTGATGCAATTCTACCAATGCAAACACCAAATACTTTATTTTCTTCTGATTCATCAGAGCCAAACATAATCCAACATTGCATTACGTCTTTTTTTAATTCTCTAAAGACCCACTCAGCATCTGCGTATTTACCAGAAAAGGTTAATGCTTCTGTAACCATGAACTCCATTAAAGGCCAAAATCTATCTATGTCCTTTGGTTCAATAGGTAATACACTTACTAGTGGTTTAATTTTCTTTTTGTTTGCTGTTCCCATTTGCTTCCTTTAATAAATCAAAGACACGTTTGTATCTTCTTTGTTGTTCATAGAAGTATTGGGCACCTTTTTCTCTCATATCCTTCATGCTATTTGGATTAGCTCCAGCTATGATTCCAGCCCCTAATACTCCATCTGCTCTTGTAACAAACTCTCCGTCTGCTAATTGAGCTAACATTGTATCTTCGTCCTTATCACCTACTCCTGCTCCGTCTTCAACATAACCTGTTGCTCTAACATAATTAGTAACATCGTTTTCATCGTGAGTCATTTTTGATGGAAGGTAATTTACACCACCTTCATTAAATTTATTTATAGCAGCTATGCCACCTACTTTTAATCTTTGCACTGGCATCGAATAGGCACCTACTCTCCTATCACCTAAACCTTGTTCTTCTGGTTTATAAATAGATTGATATTCTTTTTCTTGCCCGGTTTCCGGGTCAATGAATTTAAAACTCCTTTGCTTTGCAAGTTCAAGATAACTCATATTGTAACCCGGTGAATAAATATCTGTTGGTGCAGGATCAAAGGCACCCATTAAAAATGGAACACCACCTGCTAGTGCTGCAATTTTAAATGGATCGTATTCACCTTTTTTATCTCTTAATAAAATATCTGTTATACCCCTACTCTCTGCACCTGTTCCGCCTGCGCTTTTTGGAAATTGTGACATTGTCTGTGTGGCTAAACCTGTGTCTCCAAAACCTGTCATTTGTTGTGTAGTGTTTACAGGAGTTGGTGTTTTTACTTGTGGAAAAAATTTTGATTGTAGAAAAGCAGGTTGACTTGCTTGAAACTTTGCTACTGTTTCAGGACTTCCAAAAGTATTTAATCCAGTGGTCCCTAAACTATAACCTGTATAAGCACCCAATGCTGTATTTAATAGTCTGTTAATGCCAGTTATACCCTGATCCTTTGAGGATCTGTATCCTCGATATCCTCCATAAGCAGCTAATGCGTAAGGTATTAAAGCTTGAATTGCCATATTTAAATATATTCTCCTTTTAGATCTAAGTATGAGATAATAGCATTTTACTTGATTGTGATCAACTCATCAGCAAATTTACCTGTATATTGGTGTTCGCCTACATGGGTTATTTCATCAAGCACATAAGCATGGCATTTGCCACCTATGTCCTTCCATAGCCTACAAAAGCCGAAATCCTCACCTAAATAAGTCTTATCTATAGGATCATGTATTGTATCAAAAAAATTCCACATATTCTTTTTAAAAATTACTTTACTATTTATAACTGTGCTTTGTCTTATTTCTTTTTGTGGGTATGCCTTAATCATCTTCTCAAAAACAGATCTTTTAATTAACATCGCTCCTGTTGGGCTATGAGTTACCTCTATAACTCCGTTGTTCAATTGGATATCTTTTTTGTTTGGTACTCTCATTGGGTAAGTATTTCCAGCTTGAGCTAGTTGTTCTGCAGTCTTAACACTACCATCTTTAACTTGTGTTAAGGATTTGTCCCACAAAAAAGCTTTTAATGGGTATGGGACAGAAATAACATCTTTATCAGCCTTAATCATTTTAAATATAGTTGTAGGATATAAAAATATATCAGAATCAATAAACATTAAATGAGTAGCTGGTGAATCAAGAAAAGCAGATACGCATAAATTACGTCCTTGAGTAACTAACGATGATTTAATTAATGAAAACTCAATAGGTATTTCTCTTTTATGGCATGCCTTAGTTAGGCTTATTATAGCATTAACATAATGCATAGAGACCTCTGAATGGCAAGGTGTTCCTATAAATAGGTGTATATCTCCCTTATCTTGAGTTTTATTATTAATTTCTTTAATGGTTTGATAAGTATCCTCGTTAGCATAAACTTTATGTTCCTCATTTGGTTTTTTTTTCCAAATAGGTTTTCTTACCTCATCATGATCATAGCCTTGTGGATTGTCGTTCATCTAGAGCTCCTTTCAAAAATATCTCCCACTCTTTTCCTTTTTTATCCCAAGAATAAAATCTTTTAGCAAACTTTTGTTGCTCTTCAATATGTTGTTGTACATAATTTTCATGTAAACTGGCACAAGCCATATCTATAGCGTGTGCAAATCTTTCTGCTAATGCTTGTAAATTATTTGTATAATTTACGTAAATAGGCCATTCAGAACAAGTTTCAAATAAAGCACCAAAATTAGTTGTGATTAAATACAATCCTGAACTCATCGCTTCTAAGGCACCGATACCAAACGTCTCCTCAAAAACACTTGGGTGAGTCCACATTTGATAATCTGTCATTCGCTCTAATATATATTCATGTGGTTTGTAACCCATATAATTAACATTTTTTAAATACTCTGCTTGATCAAAAAGTGGTTTATATAAATGTTCGTTCTCTTTATGAAACTCATTACCATATATTTTTGTGCTTGAATAAACATCTAATGTAACATTGGNAGTTTTTACATATTGCATTGCACCCAACAACACATTTAAACCTCTCCAAGGAGTAGAGTGATATAATAACTTTATGGGTTCACCTTTTTTATAAATTTTTCTTTCTGGAAAATGGTAGCACCCATTTTTAATTACCATACTTCTTTCAGTTGGAATTCTAAAGTAGTGTCTAAATTTTTCATAATTCCAATGTGAGTTGAAAACGTACCAATCATATTCTGTATGTCTATTAGGATTATTAAAAAATTCAAAAAGGTTGGGTTGATCGTAAGAGTTTTTTTGCCAAAGTATATTTAATTTATTTGGATGTAAAGGAACTTTACCAGGTATAGATGTACAAATTTGCACTTGATCTAATAAAGAATTATCACAATTCTTATACAACATTTCTAGTTGTAGTTCAGTTCCGCCTCGTGGTTGCATTATTTTTTAGTGCTACCAAACAAAGTAAGTTTTGCAACAGTAATCTCTACATGTTGTGAAAAATCATCGGCAGTTGTATCAGTATTTGGATCTGCTACATCAGCATCAAAAGCAGCTTTAGATTCGTAAACCTGTCCTGTTTTTTTGTGCTTAATGATTTCCTTAGCTTCTGCTGGTATTCTTGGTAAGTCTTCACTCATATTTATCTTCCTTGTTTGTTGTATTTCTTATACGATCTTTTTTCATTTTTGTTAAGTCTTTTTTTATGGCGACCAGGCCTCTTCCTAGGTTTTGGTCTTGGTACAAAGTTAACAAATTTTCTTTTAGCCATTTTGTTGTGATCTATCTAACAGAGCATATGATACTATTCCTTGTATTTCGTTTGCAGTCCCTGCAGTCATTTTTAAAATATCTCCTGCTTCAAGCACTAAAGTATAATTTATAATATCTTTTGTTGTAGCTCCTGATACTGATTCATTAAATATTCTAAACGTTGCAGTTGCAGAGGTGTCTGTGACTTGTACACTTAAGTTAACACCACTACCTGAACCATTGTTAATTTGTATTTGTTTTATTAAAATAGTTGCATCCGAGGGACAAGTTAGAACAGATGTAACTCCTGTAGTGGTTAAGTCTATACCTTGGTTTTTATATTGTATTGTCATGATGTAAACCAGTTAAAGCTGTCTTGCTCTTCTTTTAATTCATTTTGAAAAGAAAAATTTAATTGATTTTTTAATGTATCTATCGCTTCAATTATTTGCCTTTGGTTAGAAGACTCATATTTTTCTTTAGGTTCAGGAACAAATATATTTACTTTAGCCATTATAAATCCTCATAACCTGTTGCAGCTCTACCTGGCATTCCATAATTACCAGAACCTCCTCCACCACTAGTTGCTCGAGCTGCATCTTGTGGTGTTGGCACATTAGATCCAAATTCACCTTTATCTATTCTTTGTTGTAAATCTCTTGTTGATTCTCTGTTAATCACATCTTGTAAACCCCTGTTTGCTATTTTATTTTTTATAGCAGCCAAACCTGTAAATCCTAAAACCGGTGGAGCAAGATTTTGAACTAAACCACCAATTACAGGTATTTGTCCTGCAAGGCCTAATTGCTCTATGCCTATTTTTTTAGCTGCTGCCTCCATGACTTTGTTTTTAACCACGTTAGCTGCAGCAGTTTGAGCTATTTCTTTTAATCCTACTTCTCTACCTTGTGGAACTAAGTTCATCTGGTTTGCCATAGGTGAAATACCTGTCATGGGTGTAATACCTGTTGGCACTGAAGGTTGATAATTTTCAAAGTTCTGTTGTGCTTGTATGTTTTCTATTTGCGCTGCAATTTGTGCTTCTATCGGATCCATTATCTTTGTCCATCTGGTTGAATATCAGCTCTGAAAGTTCCGTATCTCCAACTTTCATCAGTTGATGTGTTTTCTACTTTTAAACTTGCAAATCTTGTTCTTGCTCGTGTATCCACTTTATCTGTGCTACTTGTAATTGTAAATGGTCCTAAAGGTGATGATGCTGCGGTGTCCGTTGGAAAGTCTTTTAAGTTAATAGTAATTTTAGCATTACCAGATATTAATTTAAAATCAGGAACAAATCTTCTCATCGACATAAAAAATTGACCATTACCTTCAATATCTAAATCAAACGATCCAGATTGTATGAACGCTGGTATGGCAGTCTTATTTCCCTCATTATCCACTTGATTATTACCTATCTCATGAGCGTAATACAAACTTGATCCGTTTACATTTGTTACACCTTGTATGGTTGGAAATGTAGGTGTGCCATTTTTATTAAATTCTGTAGCATAAGGTACATCAAATAAAGTAGCATCAAACCATGAAGTTCGTGCCAACGTGCCTGTTGTCCAAGTTCCCTCATCATAATTATAAGTAACAATTCTATCCACTTCGCTAGAGCCTTTTTTTGGATAGAACCAATTAATTTCTGAGTATAAATTATTTAACCCTGCATTTACTAATTCACCATCAGTATAATTAATTCCAAGATTGTCACCTTTATCAGTAAAAACAAAATCTTCTACTAAACAAGGTAAACTTTTTACAGTTCCGTCAAACACAAAAAATCCTCCTGCTTGTCCCATCCAATAAACTGCACCATCTATATACTTAATACTATTTTGACCTATGGCACCACAATTGGAGCCGACCTGTCTTAAAGAAAATGTAAAAGGTGGGCCAACAAATTGTAACATGTAAGCAGAAGTATCTGTTAATATAAGTATATAGTCTTTACCTTTTGCAGCCCCTACAATTTTAGTGCCCGAATCTAATCTTAATGTACCTGCCGTATTGATGGAGGTAGGTGTATAATCAGATAAATTTTCCTGATCAGAAAATCTAACAAACATTTTATCTTGTGTTCCAGCTGATCCTATTGTTGTTTCTGTTCCTAATATTATTAAGTGTCTATCCCTATCAGACACAATCGATAAAACTGATGCTGTAGGTGCATTTGTAACAATAGTAGCTCTTGTTTCTAAAGCAGTAGCTGATGAAGCAATAGGATTCCAAGAAAAAGTTTTTCCATTTTTAACTGTTGCAATTAAAATTTGTCCAAAATTATCTAAGGACCAAGCTGCAGGATCTAATATTACACTGCTAGTTAAAGATCTCTCACCCCAAGCTGTATAGTATTCAACTGATGCTCCAGAAGAATGAGCTGATCTAGTGCCTGCCACATCTCTAGTAATGCCAGTCAAATCATTAGATGAAATACCAGTGTATGAAATGAATTCAGCACCTACTTTTATAACTCCACTTGTAGGAAACCCTGTTGTTGATGTTAAAGTAATGCTTGTTCCTGATCCACCCGTTCCAGCAGTATCGTCATTCAAAGAGCCATTTAAAGTATTTGTAACTCCTGAAGCTCCACCAAACGTTGAGGTGCCCCAACCATAACCACCTGTTGAAGATGTAGGTCCAACTTTTTCATAAGGATTGATAGTAGCTGATCCACTTGCAGATACAGTAGTTCCTGCATTTGTTGCCATTGTAATTGTGAAAGTATCATTTGTAGGCACACTAACAACTTGAAAAGTGTTTGTCGTAAAATCAGAGGCACTATATCCAGCTCCTGTTGGAGGAGTCACAGATGTAAATGTAAATAAATCACCTGCTAATAAACCATGAAGCGTTTTATTAACAGTGACAGTAGAATCATTGTTAGTAGTGCTAAAAGTTGCTCCAGTGATAGCAGTGGCCAAAGGTGTAATATCATAGAATTCTTCACCATAATAAATTAAAAGAGCTTTTGTAGTTCCTAAAGCTGCATAAATATTGCCATCTAAATCGGCATAAACATGTTGCGCTCTTACAGCTCCTACAAGACTATTAGCTGTTAGTTGTTCCCAACCACCGATCTTTTCTGGTAAGCCGTATCTAAATCTTACATTATCTCCGTCTACCCACTGACCCTCAGCTCCTACATCAGTGACTTGTTTATTAAATCCAGGTCTTATTACTACGTTTGTTAATGGCATGCAGAATTATAACATATTTATTTCACTTCATAAACATTTGCACAGATATTCTAGGGATTATGGGGCTCAATACAGTATTAACTTTATGGTCAAAAGGGGATTTTACTATGACTAACGAATTGCCAGTAATGGGTAAAAACCCATGTGCTGCTGTATCTGCAAACATAAATTCACCTCCCCATTGTTGATTCCATCTATGATTAATATAGTAGGTAGCACCATATTTCCAATTTCTGTCGTTATGCCAATTTATACCAGAACCTTTTTGCATGAAATGAATAGTCGTAGTCATATGACCTAAATTAGGGATTTGGAAAAATGGATTATGTTTTACTAAAGTTTTTAATTTTTCAAATGGTGGATAGTTAGATACTTCTACTCTTTTTGGAGAACTTAGGTTATCTGTTAAATTTTTATCCCATAATTTTTTTGCATCATGTAAATTTATTTTTTTTCGCTCTTTTATAATTGCATTGTGTATGCCTTTGTAAGTTTCTTCATCTAAGAAATTTTGTATCCACCAAATTTTACCAGGTATTGAATATGATAAATTCACAATTTTTTGCTATTAAATCTAGGCTTGAATTTTAAATTTTCTAACATATAAAGATTTATATATAACTTATTTTAATTATGAAAGAAACAAATTTTGATACACAAATATCTAATTTAAAATTTCATATTAATGGTTTAGTTCCAAAAGAAGTTTGTAAATATCTTATAGATTTTTATGAGAATAATATTGATTATGCTTGCCCTGAGTCAAGCTATAAATATAAAACTAAAAAACGTGAAGAAGATAATTTTAAATGTTTGAACTTGTCTCAACTTTGTTTACATGATTCAAAATATAAAAAACCCTTAGAATTAGCAAGCAGGTACATATCTATCATGATAACTAATTACGTCCTACATATTCAAAAAATTATTTGTCCTACATTTGACAAACAATTAATATCAAAATCTAATAATATTCGAATCTTAAAATATGAAAAAGGACAATCTATAAAAGATCATTGTGATGTAGATGGTACTATAAGAGCATCTTGTACTTTAAATTTAAATGAAAATTATGAAGGCGGTGATTTTAGATTTTTTGATGGTAAAATTAAACATTCTTTTAAAACTGGAGATTGTATGATATTTCCTGCAGAACCTATTTGGATACATGGGACTGAACCAATAACTAAAGGAACAAGATATTCAATTAATTGTTTTTTACATCAATGACAAATAGAACTGCAAAAATTGAAAATTTTATCGGAATATATGATGGATATATTACTAAGGAAGAATGTGACAAAGCAATAAAAATATTTGAACAAGAAGCTCAGTTTAAACGTACATTTGACAGAGCTTTTTTTGAGGGCTCTGATGTACAAGATAAAAAGGACCAACAATTTTTTGCACAACCACACAATATAGATGTTTGGTGGGATGATTTAAAAACTATGATTGTAAACTATCAATTAGCTTGGGATCATTATAGTAAAAATACAGGTGCAAAACGTGCTTATAGTAATATAGATTTTTATTACACTAATTTAAAAATTCAAAAAACTTTACCTACAGAGGGATATCATCTTTGGCATATTGAACATAATAAAGGTTATAAACTTGAAGCTAGAGCTTTTGTTTTTACAATATATTTGAATGATGTCGAAGAAGGAGGAGAAACAGAATTTCTACATTTTTCAAAAAGAGTAAAACCTAAAGCAGGTAGAATTGTTATCTGGCCTGCACCTTTTCCTTACTTACATAGAGGAAATCCACCTTTATCTGGCAAAAAGTATATTTTAACATCTTGGATGATGCTAAGATAATTATGATTTTTAAAAAAATAAGAAAAGCTGTAAAAGAAAATAAATGCTTACTTATAAAAAAAGCTTTAAGATTAGAAACTTTTAGATTAGATTTTAATTTTGACACTATGTTAGCAATGTGGTCAAAAAATAATACTTTACACTTTGAAAGTAAATTAAACCAGTTTGTAGGTCAAATAAGTAATGTAAATCAATTGTCTATTTTTAAACCCTTTATCACTTATGTTGAAACTAATTTAAAAGATTTATTTGAAATTGGTAATTTGGATTTTTTTTATTCTTTAAAAGGTGAAGTGGGTCCTTCTCATTTTGATAAAGAACATGTTTTGATAATAGGTGTTAAAAATGTAACTTATTATCATCTAGACAATAAAGATTTTAAAGTAGAACCTGGTGACATATTATACATACCAAAAAATTACTTACACCATGCTTTTTCTGCAAGGGAAAGAATTATTTTAAGTCTATCTATTTGGAGAAAAGATTAAGAAGAATAAGAAGTAGGTCTTTCACCTAATCTAGCAATTTTATCAGATTCACTTTCACCATCTACATTATCATTATCCCAATTAGATTGTAATTGAGATAGATGAGCTGTGTCCCATCTAGAAATAAAATCTTGAAAATCACCTAAGTTAGCCTCTTCCCAAGTGCAATGTGGAGTCTGATCTCTGTGTTCTATGGTATCGCTAGGTGCAAATGTTCCATATTGAATAGCCCAAATATTTGAAAACTTAGATTGATTCCAAAAATCATCATCCTCAATCACATAAAAAGTTCCTGAGGCATCACCACTTTTTTTAATTATCATTTTGTCTTCAAATACTACTGTCCATTTACCACTGCTTGCCATTTTTTCTCCTAAGTTTTTATTATATAAATTACTGCTAAATAAGGTTGAAGAACCGAAGTTGAATCACCCGTAAAAGTTGCACTCATATTGTGTTGGTGACCATCACCGCTACCAGCACTTCCTGTATTTGAAGTCATGGCATTGTTACCATTACCACCTCCAGGTGCATTCGCATTTGTACGTGCAGCACCTCCAGAGTGTGAGTGCGATGCAAGTTGTGCTGTTGATAAAGTTGCATTGGCTGTCGTTCCTCCAACATTACCTGTTGATTGGACAGTGTTCGCTCCACCAGTTGATGCCAAAGCTTTAGTTCCAGATTTTCCTATTGCTACGTTGTCTTGCAAATCAGGTAAGTTAAAAGTAGATGCACCATCACCTGTTCCATAAGTTGTACCTACAATTGCAAATAACGCAGAATAAGTAGTTCTTGAAACAGCTGAACCATCACATTCTAAAAAACCAGATGGCACTGAAGAAGCAGACCAAGGCACAATAGTAGCCGTAGGTATACCTTCAATACCCGTAAGATTTGCTCCTGTAAAATCATATCTAGTTGCTTCATAATTTGACATATTATTTCTCCATGTAAGTCCAGCCAACATTTGAACCAGAATAAACTAATCCAAAACCTGCACCTTCAGTGTTGACAACTAAGTCTGAAGACGCATTTGCAATTTTAGAACTATTTCTTCCTACAGTCAACGCGTTGCTGTCAAAGTTAAATCTTGAATCAATAAAATGAACTTCATCACCTACTGCTGGTGAAGCAGGGAGCGTTGCTGTCACAGCTCCTCCTGTAGTGTCCACAAATAATTTTGCTCCAGCTTGGATAGTTTCTGATGCAGTTATTGTTCTCCATTTTGCATATTCATTTGCTTTTTCAACATTTGTTCCATCAGCATATAAAACATAACAATTACCTTCACATAAGAGAACACCAGTTCCAGATGCCGTTTTGAAAGTCAAAGTGTTACCTGCGTGATCTGTTCCGTCTACAACATTATAAACTTTTTCAATGCTGTTTGGTACAGTTACAGTTCTATTAGCAGCTAAAGTTCCAGTAAGTTTTATTGTTGCATTTCTAGCATTAGAAATAGCACCATCACTCATAGCAAGAGCAACATCAGATGATGCTACATCAATTGCCTCATAACCTGCAATAGCTTGTTGAACTAAATTTAAATTTGTATTTGTTTTATCACCCCAAGTACCGGCGTTTTCACCGGTAGCCATCAATTCTATTTTAAGATCACTTGAATACGATGATGCCATAAAAAATTCTCCTTAATATTTTATATTTTACCTTATCTAAGCAGCCAAATCAACCTCAGTCCAAACATTAGCTACCCCCAAATTAACCTCTTGCCATGGCGTTATATTAGGGCTGCCTATAGAGCTTGTCAATGATAGGCCTGTAGGGAAAGCATTTGCATTAGATGTTGTGCCCTCTTCACCTAAAGACATACTCATAGATAAACCAGAAACACCTACTAATACTTGAGGTAATTCAGTGATTGAGCCAAGACTAGATGTTAAAGCCTGTCCTGTTACAGGTTCTGTTGTTGTTTGTACTAAAGATTGATTACCCAATGTTGACGTTAAAGATATACCAGTCACGGGCACATCTAAAAACAATCCAGCTGCAACAGTTCCAATTGATGTTGTTGCCGCTTGGCCTGTTGGAGCTTCTGTCGTTGTTTGAATTAAACTCTGCGTTCCAATTGCAGAAGTCATAGTATGTTCAGACACTGTAATTGATAAATCAGCATCTGCCTGAACTGAGTAAACACCAAAAGTTAATGTTAGTGCTTGACCAGTAACAGAAACTGAAACATCAGTAGTGACTGATTCATTTCCAATTGAGGATGTTAAGGCTAATCCATTATTATTTTTTGCCGAATAATTTACACCCCAAGCTAAATTACCATAGGTGTCTCGACCCCAACCTTCACCTATCAAGAAAGTAGGATCTATTGTAGTTTGTCCTGCTGACGTAGATGAACTTATTCCAGTTACAGGAACACCTATATCAATTACTTCTTCTCCAATTGATGTTGTTAAAGATTGACCTGTTGGGTTCGCTAAAGCTGATGTGCCCCCGATAGTTGTGCCCTGAGTTGATGTTAATGATTGTCCGGTAACGGATATATCTGCGTTTGCAGATGTCGTGCTTGATCCTATAGCTGTGCTTAATGCTTGACCTGTAACTTGTTCGAAAGGTTGAAGTTGTCCCCATGCATTAATATTCCATGCGTCTCCACCCCAACCAATTTCAACTATACCGGTAGCTGTTACCTGCCCAATACTTGGGGTAGCACTTATTCCAGTTNCAGTAATTGCAACGTCACCTTGACCTGCCCAATTACCTTGTCCCCAACTAAGTGCTCCCCATGTATTTGACATTCATTATATTCCTTAAGCTATTCTTAAAATTGCTGCAGAAGTAGTAAATGCAGGAAACTGAATTGTAAAAGTTCCTGAGGTTGCAGTTTTATCACCGCCAAAATCTAACACTGCAACTGCGTCTGTAGTATTTGATCCACCAGCAGTAGTAGTATTATAGATTAATGCACCTCTTGCAGTTAAAGTTACTCCTTGAAAAGACAAATCAGCAAAGTCAGTTATAGCTGTATTTGTAGCTAAAGATGTTCCTACATTAACAAGTGCTTTACCTCCAGCAGTGTATCCTGATGGTGATGACACTTCATTTGATGTAGAATATCCTGTAGTTGATTTTCCTAAAGTTGCAGAGTTTGTAAACATTGCAAGTTTATATGTACTTCCGTTTGGAGCAGCTTGAAATTTATGTGCTCCTTCTAGCAATTCTTTTTTAAATGAATTGCATATTGCGTTTGTTGTAATTGCCATAATGGCCTCCTTTTAAATTAATTGTTTGGAGAGGGTGATGGAATTTTAATTCTCATAACACCATCATCATACTCCGCACGTCTTCTTCTACCCATTTGTTGTAGGGCAAAATTTTGTAATTCTTCATTATACTTCCCTTTGTACAGGTTGTATAGATTGTCGGGTCCTTTTAAAAAGCTATAAGCCTCTGCTAAGACACCATGTAATAGCAAGGCCTCTTGATAAGTAGATAAAAAGGTATTATTTGTTGAAGTAAATTGTGGTGGATCCTTAATATAATTAATTTGTATAGTATCTGCAGCAGCAGGTGTTGGAGCCACTAATATGTTAAAATCATCATAATTAGCAAAATACTTTGGTGTGCCTTGTTTACCAGTGCTATTAAATTCTGAAATAAAACTTATGTCTCTTTTTTCTAAAAAGTTTCTTTCACCTCCAGAACCAATTCGTTGTACAGATCTTAACACTAATGAATCAGCTGGTATTGATACAGCTCTATTTCCAGCGGTAAAATTTGATGTTGCATATTTTCTTAAATCATCATAATCGACCTTACCTGCTATATCTAATTCAACATGTCTTATAAAATTTTGAATAATAGAATCAGTTAAAACAGAACTACCAACCTCTGTATAATCTCTAACTTGTGTCAAAAAATTTGCATGTGTTATTGACATTACGTAATATTTACCTCCACTAAACCAACTGAAACTCTTGCTTGTCGTCTAATATTTTGAATACTTGGATCCTCTGGAATCATACTTTGCATTATTATAGTTTCTCCATTTCTTATAACAGGGAACTCTTGTGTTCTAAAAGCAAATTGACCAGGTAAACTTAAATCCGCTACAGCAACTGAAGCTCCACCACTATCTGAAATAGTACCATCTCCATCTCTTAAAAATTGTTGAGAAGGTTGTTGAAACTTCATTACTCTTGGATCTCTAAGTGCTATTGCATCAGCTGTAGTACGTCTTCGTCTTATTTGTGGATGTTTTGGTTCAAATTCTGTGTAATGTACTAAAGAGCCATTCCATTCCTTAACCATTTCTTCATAAGGATATTCCATACCCGATCTATCAGATATTGCTTTTGATCTTTTACCTGTTGCGTACGTTGCCATAATTAAACTCCTGAAGGATAAAAAGATTGTGGACTAATATAAACAGAGGTTCTTTGACCATCTTCGTCTAAAGCTCTTTTTAATTCATCTTCATAAATAATTTTATTTTGTTGAACTAATTGTGGATTTATCTTCATGGATAAATAATATCCTAAACCAGCAGCCATACATGGTAAAAATCTATAAGCCACATCTGCATCATTTGTATATGCACCTGCATCTTCAATTCTCTTAATAACGTAATATTTTAATGCAGTATAAGTATTTAAATCTGGTGTTTGATATAAGTTTATAACAGGTCTTTTTTGTCTATCTACGTAATATTGCGCAGGTGTTCCTGTAGAAAATTTATTAGGTAGAGCAGCATAAGCAGATCTATCAATTTTGGTCAAAGACACATCTTGTGTTGAAGAACTATCTGATGCTGTAAGACTTGATGAAATAAAAGCCTCTAATACATCGCTTACATCTTCATTTACTGTATAAGCTGCTTGTCCTGAAACTAATGATTTTTCGTTTAATTCTACTTTCCATAAATGAACACCTCTATTACCCCATTCTGCAAATAATAAATTTAGACTTGTTCTGGCTGATTTTAAATCATATCCTGAGTTAGTTCTCACACCACATCTTTGATATCCCTCTTGAATGATATCATCGATGTTTAAATTAAATGATGTAGTTCCTGAAGTTGCCATTACATTATATCCTTATAGTAATCTGCTAGTCCACCTTCGGTAAATCTTTTACTAGGCACATAATCCATTTTTTTTCTGTTACCATAACTTTCACCCATAATATATCCTTTTGGTCCTGGACTTTTTTTCTTTTTTTTCTTTGACCCCATATCTGCTCCACCACCAGCAGTAAAACCAAAACTCTTTTGCCCTGTTTTTCTTTCTTCTGCTTTTTTTCTATTTTTAAATTTTCTTTGTTTAAAAACTCTTATGGCTCTTTCGTTACCAAATCTTTCTGCGATCTCTACGATGTTTCTACGTCTAGCCATTTTTAAATCCTTTCAATAGGGGTCCATAGTAATTTACTAAGGATTGATTGTTAACTTTTTTACCAGCTAATTCTGATTTCATNTACGAACCTATGTAAGGCTCTTGAATCATTTTAGTACCAGGAGCTTTAGAGGTTGTTTCTGAAAAAGCGGCTCTACCCATGGCAGCTTTCATAACTTTCTTTTCCACACCTTTTATGGTGCCTTTATTTTTAGAGGCATAGAATACAGCTTTACCTTCTTTTTCACCATATTGGTCTTTCATAGCCTTCATTATCTTCTTGCCTTTTTTATTTAGTGGCATCAATCCTCCTTTATAGCCCGGGCTTTGTAAGTGTATAACTTATCCTTTTTCCGGTTGTACAACTTCTTAGAGTCTATCACTTTTGATTGAAATGTTCTAGACCTTACGGCTTTTGCGTAAGGATTCTTTGGCTTTTTTTGCAATGTTTACAACTCCCCTTTTGCCCATAACTTTAGCTCTCTGTTCCATTACAGTCAAAATTTGTATTTTTCTTGCAAAAGGTTTGTTAACTTTTTTTACTTTTGCTGCTGTAGCTCTTGCATCAGCATCTGTTTTAAACTTAATCCTGACTGTATCCCTCGGATTTTCATCAGTATATAATCTACGATCAGAGCCTTTTGGTTTTTTTCCTGTGCCTACTTTTGGATCTTTCATGTTAAATCTGTTGCATTACCGATTATTGGTTTATATTTTACCTTACCATCTTCTCTGTATGCCCGCAATAATTGTTTTCTTGGATTATCTGCTACCCAACTGCAATGCACCCATCCACTATTAGGTTCTCCAGGTGTATAGAATTCTAAGATCATTTGATCCCAATCTAAGTTTGATTTAATCCAATCAAAGACTTCAGCATTGTCAACGCCTAAACATTCGAAATCAACAGCCTCTGCACGTGAATGCTGGCTGGTCAAACTCGAACCTATGGCAACACAAAGTTCTGGACTACGATAACAACTCGTCACAGAAACTCTTCCAAAATGATCACGCACTGGCTGCAAAATATTTTCACATAATAATTTTAATTTTTCTATCTGATCAGCATTAGGATTATTATCTATCCCACGCCTAATGGCTGTATCTGATTTGATTAGCTCTGCTAAAGAAAAATTACGTGTCAGCTTCATTTTTTATCCCATTGTTTTCAAAACTTAAATCTTCTGCTTGATCTTTTTCTTGCATGTCATAAAACATATTATCAGAATCTTCTGTTACTAATTTTGTATCTTCTGCATCCCAGTAAGTAGTTTGGACTTTATAGTCAGGCCAACTGTTGTCAGTAGTATAACTATTAACGTGCCACAGGCAACGATTGTTAGGCTGACCAGCATAATTGCCGTTATTAAGAGCCAATATATGCGCACACTTATGTTCTTGAGGTATTTCAGAATGTTCTGTATCCAAAATGTTGGTGTCGGGGCTAGCCCAATCAATGGTAAATAAATATTTTCCATGATAAAATTTTTTATCAATACCCATATATTTGCCATTTAAACCATCCATCCAGTCAAAACAATGGACACTAGGCCAATAGCTAAAACAATTCCATAATTCGAGTTCTTGTACTTCCATATCTGGAACTTGATATCTTTCGAATTCTTTTTGAAAAAAAGCTGAAATAGGTAATCTCCAATAGCAAGCACCATTTGGCAACATAATGTTAAATAATAAAGCACGACCTGAAATGGAAGTAAGACCAAAGATAACGCAGTCACTACTAAATTTTTTATATTTTGGGTCCATGTCATATAAATATTCCTTCCTTACTTTACAATAAATTGGTGGTATGTTTGCATTTAAATATGCCATTATTTTAAGTGTAATTTTTTAATAGATTTTTCACCCATGTAAACTTCTGTTTCTGCCTTACTACGTATACATTTATAAGACACGTTAGGATTGAACTCCCTCTCAGCAACACGTCTAGCCCTAAGGCACGCAGCCATGTTTTCTTGAATACGATGCTCCTTAATTTCTCCATCCCAAAACATAAGTAAAGCAACAACAACTTCAACCATTATTTAGCTCCGTTTGTATAGCCAAGATCTCTGTTAGCATCTTTTAATTTTTCGATGTCTACCAAAACCTTGTCCATTTGTTTTGTTAAAAATTCTATGTTTACTTTGTTTAGTGCCATTGACTCAATATGTTTGTTTAAACGATCAGTGGTCTTGTATAAATCCTCCAGCATCATGTACTGCTCAGAATCCGCAGGTAATGATCCCATCTGTCCACGTGGCCATTTTATTCTAAACTCCGTGTTCTGTTCAACGTCTTGTTCCATTATCTTGATCTTAGTGTCAGCAATATTGATACGTTCTACAATCTGAAAATAGCCCATCGTGCCAAGTGCTACGATCACGATCAGAGAGGCAACCGTCTTCATAGGCATTTGAACGGCTGCCGACTCTGAAATTGATAAAGGTTTATTGCTCATAAATTATTTTGTCCATAGCCAATCTTTGACTTTTCTGCCTGGCCAACAAATAACTTTCCATATCCAATTCATTATTTTTTTTGCCATGTCTTTATCCTCCTCTATAATCGGATGAGTGCAGTTTCTACAATCGCAATCATAACCGATACATTGGTTAGTATTAACATATTGACCTACTCCTTTACAATGACAAGGATGAGAACATAATGTGCAAATTAACACTTCCATCTTCTTCTCGCTTGTCTTAGTCTAGAGTTAGGATTTGCAGCAGCTTTAGGAAATTTTTTCATTTGTCCCGCTGATCTTGCACAAAACGACTTACGTCTTTTTGCAGCTTTTGATCCAGGTTTTACTTTTCCTGTCACCGCTGTTTTTAATTTAGATCCAGGATTGGCTCTACGATAAGCAGCAACACCTGCTTTTGTCATGCCTGCACCTTTTTCGGTGGGTCTAAAATTCTTTTTATTACGAGCTGGCATCACATCACCACCTCGTTTCATATATTCTAGTTTTTTAAACATTTTATGTAAATGTGATTGTTACTCCGGCAGTGCCAGATATTGTTGCGTGAATTCCATTAGCAAAAAGAATACCAGATCCAGGAAGGTACATATCTAAACCCTCCTCTCCAAATAAATATGTTGCGATGGTAGTGCCACTAACACCTCCTGTTTTAAAGATAATTGATCCACTAGCTGAATTACCTTTTGCTTGTATTGAGGTTAATCTGGCTCTTTTTGTTGTAGGGACCATTTGCGCAGTTCCTGTAGCATGAGCTACCGATTGATCACTTGTAAATGAACCACCACCACTCATAATTATTTATTAGTGGTAGTTAAGTTTGGTCCAGAAAATTTATCCGTTAACAAAGTATACGCTGTAACATGTGTTTTTGTTTTACAGAATATTCCTGCTGGAAATAAAATACCATCCTCTGGAAAATTAAAATTAATTACATCTCCTGATGGAACATCAGCTTGAAACAAAGTTGCCCCTGTATTAGAGGTTGTAGTTAATTCTAGGACTCCTGCACCACCTCCGCTTGAAGCAATTATTATTCCTCTTAACCTAATAGGTTGAGCAATAATAGCTGAAGCACCCGCAGCAGCGTCTGACCTTGTTGCTTGTATATCAGTTTTAAAACTCATAATTCTCCTTTTTGTGGCTCCCGAAGGAGCCACTAATTATTTATTATTGTGCATCAAAAGGTGTTGCAATTGTTCCATTACCAAGTAACTGACCTTCCACAGCATATAAGTTAGCTGCGATTGCAGTAAATTTGATTCTTGAACCTTTCAAACCACCTGTTGTAGCGTTAGATCCGCCAGCTTCACCATTAAGATTAACTTCGTTATCACCTGTTGAAACTTGAAATTGTTTACCAGCTACTGACGCAGTGATACCAACTGTAACAGCACCAACAAATTTGTCAGCAGTATTAGCAGTTTTGATAGTTCCTGTAAAATTGTCAATGAAAAGAATTTCAAAAGTGGTACCAATTGTGCTTGGGTTGTTAGGATCACTTGCTCCTGCTACTGCTGCATCAGCTGTAGCATTNATTGCAGGTATTGTGATTGCAGTTGGTGTGCCTGCAGGATCCATAGTTACAAGTCTTCCTGCATGATCAGCAACAGTTAAATCTGTTGCTAAAGTTACAGCCTTAACTGCACCAGGACCTATATTAATAAAACCATTTTTTGATCTTACTGGTCCTGAAAATGTTGTGTTTGCCATATTGTTCTCCTTTGTATAGCGTTAATTACATCGTCTCTATACCGTCTGCCTAGTCAGTCAATGTAATAATTTATCTAGGTTTTTTTATTATACATAAAAAAAGGGGCGATGTAAAACACCGCCCCTTCTCAAATACTTACGTATTATTTATTAACTAGTTGGTAAGTTTCCGTTACCAAATACACATCTTGGATCAGAAAATCCAAAAGAGTATCTTTCTCTAGCTTTAAATCTTACGTTTCCTGTATCGAAGTCACCTTCCATTGCAGTTTTGATTGGTGATCTAACAAACATTTTTAGTCCGTTAGGCACATCAGTCAATAAGAAGTAAGAATCTGTATCAGTTAAAAAGTTATTAATTACATAACCTTCTGGTACCATTCCCATGCTTCTTAGAGCATTGATGTCATTATCTGCAGTTGATGGTCTCATTGGAGACTTCATAATTCTCTCAGCAGTAAATTGTAATTCTTTTGGAATTATCATTTTTCTACCTTGAGCAGCTATTCTTAAGCCTCTCTCATCAACAAACCCAGCAATGTCAATCAATGACTGCTCAAGTGAAGTCTCATTAAGATCTGATGCAGTTGCAAGAACGTTTGAGAAAGTTCCACCAGTTGCTAATGGGTGAGAAGAATTTATTAAAGATACTCCATCTCCACCAGTTACTGTTGTTACTTGCGCATTGTTCAATACATTTGCAGCTTTCACTTGTTTTGTGTTTGCCATAGATCTTGCAAGAGCTCTTGTGTATCTTGCAGCTAATCTATCATATAGGTTGTCTTCGATTGCTTCCTCAGTGATAGCAAATGCTAAAGCAATTGTTTCATGTGAGTATCTAGCAGTGAAAGTTTCAGTTGCTTGATCAAACACAACTCCAGCACCTTCTTGTTTAGTTGGTGCAGAAGCGAAACCTGCTAACATTACTTCTTCTTCAAAAGCTCTGTCAGATGTTTCAGTAGTATAAATTTCAGCATGCTGATTTTCATATCTACTATACTCCAGGCCGAATAAAGCATTCAAACCTGGCTCTAGTTCTTTGACTAGTTGTGATCGTGATATCGCCATAGTTATTCTCCCTTATTACGCTATGCCTGTACCACTTCTGTAGAAGTGGTTGTTGATTCTAACCAATATATTAGCATTTGATGTTGAAGTGTCAGAATTTTCAGGATCCTGCGAAATGTCAATCGCTTGTACTGCGAAAGTAGTTGCAGTTCCTGATGTTCCAACGTCTAACATCGCTTCTGATATACCAGTTGTTGTACTTCCATTGTTGGAATCCAACGAGTAGTTTTTAAATAGATCCGCTCTTGTGAAAGCAGCATCTGCATTCATTAAAAAAACTGCATCTGGATCATCAATTACAAACGCAGTGATGTCACTTGCATTTGTTGATGCCGGATAAAAGTTTTTGAATGTAGGCTTTCCAGTAGTTGGATCAGTAAAAAAACATCCGTTGAAAACGCCCACAACAGCTTCCGATGTATTTTTAACATGTCTCTCAATATTTCCAGTTGATACAGGTATTACCAAATCACCTTGGAAGATATTTTGATTGTAGTTAGCTTTAATCGTATATCTGTTTTGAGCACCAGCTAATGGTGTACCATCTAGTTTTCTGTAAGGTCTTAGACCAAACTTTTCTAGTTGATTTGCCATAGTTGTTTTCTCCGTTTATTTATATTTAACTTATCCAAGTTACTTATAGGTATCGCAAAAATATTACTTTTTACGAGAACCGCCAAAGGTAACTCTAGACTGCCTATCAATATTGATTGGCATGTCCGGGTGTTGTTCCTTCATAAGATCTCTATCAATAGCGTCTGTTCTATCTTGAGTAATTTTTCTAAAATACTCAGCACGTTGTTTCAAGATCTCCTCTGGTATCCTTGCCAACACAAGGCCCCCAATTCCGATTAGACCAGCATGTTTTCCTTCAGTGATTATTGGGTAATCATGTTCGCCTATTTCACTCAAAAGTGTTTCGGCTTTCAAAAATTCCCAACCCTCCCTAAGTTTCTTAGAAACGTTTGCAACGTCTTCGAAACCTGCAGTAGTTGTACGTATCCATCTATGACAGTACCCCTGCGGTGCAGCTGGCGCATCCAAACTGGATGGTGGTGTCCAATCTTTTTTTCTAGCTTGTTTAATTCTAGTATCGGACGTGCGTGAGGTTTTAACTTTTTCCATGTTATACTCCTTCCTTCACGTATTTTGCGTATTCCTCTAGTGGCACCCCTAATTTCTTAGCGATAACTACCTGTGATTTGGTGAGCTTCACAGACTTGCGTCCACCTGATCGTCTACTAACAGAAGCTACGTTTTGGACGGGTGCAGCTTTTGTTTTTTCTTCAGTAGAAGATTCGGCAAACTTCTGAGGGAAATATTCCTTCATACGTTTGTTTATTTGATTATAATACTCGTCACTTTCCCCGTCAATTCCCTGCTGTACAAGATCCTCATGAATACTCATAGCAGCACCAGTTAGCACTCTATCAGTGCCAAACCAATCGTTGTCCTCGGCCCACTTTTGAGCTCTTTGACTAACGGGCGGTTGTTGTGCTTCCTGTTTAGGTGGTTGTGACTCAGCATCTTTTTTCTTTGCCTCTTTTTCTCCTAGAGACATAGATACTTTTTCTTTTTCTACAGCCAATTTTGTAAGCTGATCGTTAGCTTCCATAATTGCATCTGTATTATTTTCTTCAAGAGCTGCTTTTAAATTAGCTTTAGCTTTATCTCTCTCAGAATCTATTCTCGCATCATATTGTTTTAGATAATTAGTATCTGTTTCTTCGTACTTTTCATTAATACTATCATACTTATCTTTGATGCCTTTTGCATACTCAATAGCAGCTTTTTCTCTTCTTTCTGCTTCTCGAACTTGAAAAGTGAGTTTTTTTATTCTTTTTTGAACTTTGTCAGAATAATCTTCTAAATCACCTTTATCCTCCTCAACCTTTTGCTCTACTGGTTCTGGTTCGGGTTCTTTAGGTCCTTCTTTCGTTTCCTGCAAAAGTTCTTTTGCTGATTTACCGCTTTGAGTAACATCAGTATAACCTAAATCGACATTTTCTTTTTGTGCAAAAGACTCATCTGGTTCTTTTGGACTTTCAATATCGACACTCTCCTCATTGACACCATCTGTGTCTAACTCCACTTCGGGAGTTTTGTTTTCTTCAGCCATTTGTCCTCCTTAATAATGGTGCAAAATATCACGTGGATTTTTTATTGTTGAAATCACTTCGTCATCATTCAACACTCTTACTTCTCCACCTTCTATCTTGAATCTTGAACCTGCGTACCTACTAAATATTATCCATTCGTGTAGCTTACACCAAGGTCCTAACGGAAATTTATCTTTGTCTCTGTAACAAAGATTACCCATCTTAAGAACAAGGCCACAGACTGTAGTCATCTGTATGGTTTCTTGAGTTGTATCAGAAAGAATTATCCCACCTTTTGTTTTTTTAGGTCCAGCGTATGGTAATACCAATAATCTGTACCCTGTTGGTGTAGGTAATCTATCTAATAGTTTGTCATCTATTGCTTTGGGATCAAGGACTGTTTTAACTTCTTCCTCGGGTTTATACGAGTCTTTTAGCGTCTTTTCAGTCCGTTTCGGTTGCTCCGTGGACGTTGTCATCTTCTAACTCCTGTTTATTCAGCAGGTCTTTTAGTTCCTGTTGCAAATCTTCTAAAGATTTGATTTGACCCCTAACATATTGTAGTTGGTCAATCGTGTCAACACTATATATAGCGGCTTCTTTATATCTTTCTAATCTCTTCCTAATTAAATTTTGTAATAAAGATATTGTATTTAAATCCATTAAAAATCACCATCTGTGTATTTTCTTAAAACTATTTTATTTTTACCCACATGCATTAATTTTATATCCATTAATTCAGCTGATTTAATAATCATATCAAATTTAAAAGACTCATAATCATCTAATATAATAAAACCCTTATTGTTTAAACGTTCACCAAAAAATATTACTTCTTTGAGAATATCTAATGTTTTATGTGGACCATCTAGAAAAACTAAATCATAGTCGTTTCTTACTATTCTATCATTTTTATAGATAGGCACACCATCTGCAAACTTTCTCATGAAATCATCATCACTCATTTGGAACAATGAAAAATTATCATAATGTAAATTTTGTAGTAAAGTAGACTTCATTGAGTTTGAATAAGTAGGAGATCCACCATCAATATGTTCTATTGTAGAGTCTTTATCAAAATGTTGGTATGTGATATCTCCATAAGGATCTATACCTATGTGCCAGTGATCTTTATGTTTTAAAGATTCTAATATTGTTTGAGATCCTTTACCCAATCTTACACCTATTTCACAAGTAAATGGTTTATCATTTGTAACTAAGGCACAAACTTTTTCTAACAAATCATACTCGATGCTATCACCTTCAATCACTGAATTCTTTCAAAACTTCTAGTTTACCTTCTGCGTCTGTAATTTTAGTTATTAATTTATCTGCTTCTTCAACAATATTAGGATGTTCAGATACACCTACTGGATTATCTAAATAAACTTTTAGATTTGCTTCTGCCTCTGATATTTCAGAGTTATACTTATCATGTAGGGCTTTCAAGATAGTTGCACGCATATAAGAACTATATGAATTTTTTAGGATTTTGCAAATGTTTTAACATTTGTTGGTTTGCCACCAACACCTTGTGGTTTAGCTCTTTTTCTTGCAACGGCACTCCGTCTCTGGGATTCTGTCATTCTTGCCGCTTTTGCAGCAGGGACGCATTTTGGATACTTTCTTTTTCGATCCGCTGCTAACTTGGATCGACCACAAGGAGCGTAAGAGCCATCCCCTCGCTTGCTTCCAATATCTACCCATTTTTGTGAAAACCATTTTTTTAGGCCTCCCTCCTTCATGTACTGGATATTTTTTTGCATTACATTAAGTCTTTATAGTAGTCTGCCATTCCACCAACATTATAACCTTTTGCAGGATTATTTAATTCAGCTTTTAAACCTTTACTAGCTTCACGAACTATCACTGGATTACCTAAATGATCTGCTTTTCCTTTTGGTGGTCTGCCTCTTTTAAACTCTAAACCTTTTCTTGGATCAACACTTTTTTTTATTTTTTTCCCCATATCAGCACCACCGCCTTTATTCATCATTCTAGCTTTTTGTAATCTACCCATTGCAGATTGAGATCCAGCAGTCATGCCACCACCCATTTTTTTATCTACTTTCTTCTTTTTACCAACACCAATCAATATCATAATTGCTTTACCTTTTTTTGCTTTCATCATCGCACCTTTTGCTGCTGGTTTTGGTCCTCTAAAATCTTTTCTTTTTACACCAGATGGATCTTTAATCTTACCAGCACAGATTTTGCTGGCGTATGCGTTCGCGTATGCTGACGGATATACCTTAAATTTTCTTTTCGCTGCTGCTTTACCTCTTGGACATAGTTTAGTCATTTATTTTTTTCCTCCGTTCCTAAAAATTTGTGTACCCTTTATACCATATATCGATGCCACAACCAAGATCCACAGGTTGGTGAACCAGGACGGGAGCTGCGAGAACATCTCAAAGAACAATTTTACTTTGTCCATCGCTGTTGGGTCATCCGAAATAACGGCGTATGCTAGCACCAACACAGGCAAACTTAAAATTATTAAAACTGCCTCATCTTTCCAATCCGATTGTCGGGCCTCTAACAATTTTCCCTGGTAAGCTTCCTCGCCTTTGGCCATACGTTCAGCATGCATTAATTGTGCATCTGACATTGCCATCTTCGTTCTTTGCTTATTAGCGTAAATCTTACTTCCAGCACTAATGGCTAATTTTAAGGCACTGAACCACATTTTTAAATTTCTCCTTACGTCTTTTGCTTAAGTAATCTATCATCATATCAATTGTATTTAAAGCCCCTTGACCATTGATACGCCATCTCCAAGTATCTTTATGGTGTTGTTTTCTTCTTTTACAAAGGTACAAACAACCTCCAAAAAACTCATAAAATCTCTGAACCATGTCTTTATCAGACATTTCAACACTACAGGCAAAATATTTTTTAGTTTTTAATTTAGACCAGATACCAAAACTACCCTCACCATCAAAAACTCCTGCTAAGAAGATAGTTTTTTCTTTTTCAGAAAGATTATCGTAAACCGATGAACTTTTTTCCGGTAACTTGTATGTCTTTAATACCTTTGATGTCAGATTTAGCTCCTGTTTCTCGATGTGGACATCCTCCTTTTACAAGACCTTGTGGTTGAGGCCCTGATTTTGGAGGTGGTCCTGATTTTACACCACCGCTTAATCCATTTTTATTTTTTTGCATCTATTTTTTCCCTTGCTACTCGTAATCTTTCATCAGATTGTGCATCTTGTGTTGCTAATCTATCATAATCAAACTCTAATCGCTCTGCAGCTCTTTGATTTTCTTGTGCTTGCTTAAATTGTGTTTCTTCAACTTTTCTTTGCATGTCCATAGCTCTTAAATCTATTTCTTGTTGTTTAATTCTAACAAGAGGATCTTGTTTAGCAGCATTAGCCTGCATTTCAGTTTGCGCAAGCTCTGAAGTTATCTGTGCTGTACGTTTTGCTACCTCAGCATCATACATAATAGCAAATTGTTCTGGATCTGCTTGTTGCATTTGTGCCATCTGTGGGTCTTGTGCCATGGTTGCAGCAACTTCTGCTCTAGCTTTGAAAGATATATGATCAGAAACGTGTGATTGTAGTAAAGCATACACTTGTGGATTAATTTGCACCATTCTTGTTGCCATAAATGCCATGTGAGCAGATATATGTGCATCATGATCTTGAAATTCAAAAGCTGTAAGTAGTTTCATTTGCAATGCACGTGCATTTTCTTTTGCAGGGTCCATTGGTTCTGGTTGTTTTGGAGCAGGTTTAAGTAAAGTTTCAATTTGTTTAGTGCCTAATGCTTCATAAACACGTCTATAAGCCTCGTGAATGTTGTGAATTGCAGGATTTGAGCTAGCAATTTGTAATTGTGTCTGTGCAAGCGTTACTCTTTGGGCCATAGACATAATATTTGGGTCTGCTACAGGCAAAATATCTACTCTGCCATCAAAATCTGATGCTTTTATTTGTCTTGGACCACCATAAACGTCATAAGGATACTCTGGTGGTAAAAATTCACCGCAAATTCTTGCTAAAATTTTAAATTCTAGTCTCATTGCGTAGTAACAACGCTTGTGAACACCACTCATAACACGTGAACCACGTTCCATCATAGCGATTGTTGTACCTACAGCTCTATTTTGTGCATCATTACCAATATTATTATCTGTGGTAGCTGCAAATTTTTGTCCAGCTTGAACTACGAATCCTAAAAGATTGAATAATGTGGTGGATGGTTCTGTAAATGGTAGATTAAAAAATTGATCTCTTATATTACCACCTGGTGCATCAACATCTCTAAATTCTCCAGGTTGTATTGGTTGGTCATCATCTCTAACTCTAATACCTCGTGACTTAAATCCAGCAGGTAAATTTTTTAAAGTTCCTGCATCTATTAATTGTCTTAACGCTTGTGTAGCAGCAGTGGATAAACCACCGATCATGTGTGTCAAACCAAAACCATAGAATCCTAAACCAGGTAAAAACTTATAATGCACAAAATGTTCTACTCTTGAATAATTCAAATCACCGGGTTTATAGTTTCTATAAATAGATAATATCTCACCAGAGCCTTCATCAATAGTTACGATATAAGGTATTTTAACTTTCTTTGCTTTATCATCAAATTCTTCATAATCGTCTAAGTTTAAATCGACATGCATTTCTAAAATTGTATGTAAATAATCTCCGCCTGTGCTTTTAACTCCTTCAAGTTCACTAATTTTTTTCTGTAGATTATCTTGCTCAGTAGAGCCTTCAGTTAACTCAATGTCTCTATAAAAACCTGCAGCCATTTTTTTTGTAACCTCATTTTTAGTCATTTTAAAAGCATGGGTTATTCTTTCACAATCCTTTAGGTCTGATGCATAGTATGGAACTACAATTTCCTCTGCTTGTAAAAATTTTGAAACTGGTCTGCCTAATAATTCATCGTAATATATTTTTTTAAAAGTGCTACCGGATAGTGGTAAATAAAATAACATCTGATCCATATCAGTTGTAAACTCTTCCATTTCTTCCATTAAAAGATAATTCATATATTCTTTCACACGTTCTGCTTGTTGTTCTATAGCTGGTGTTCTTAAACCTACTGTTTGTGTTCTAACTGGCCCATCAGATGGCACAAGTTCTTTGTAGGCTTGTGCTTGAAATTGTGTAGTGGCCTCAGATAACATTGGATGTGTCACGTTAGATGCACCTTTAAAAGGTCTTGTTACATTAACATATTTTGTGCCAAGTAAATCTAAACCTTTGATATAAGCGTCTTCCCAATCTTTTCTTGAAACCTTATCTTTTTTATATTCTTCAATTAATTCTGAAGACATTTCTTTTAATGTCCTCTCATCTAAATTTTCTGCTAAATTTGCATTGAAATCATCCTCAGGCTTTTCCTCTCTTACTTCTTCTCCCTCTATAGAAACGTCTACAGGTAAGCCCTCAGGCTGCTCATCAATTTCAACCTGAGCTTCCTCTTCAATAATTTCATCATTCTTTTCTACAGCCATAATTAATTATACCTTCTCTCTTTGAATATATCTACCACAAGACCACCAAGAGCTTTATAAGTTTTTTGTGTGCTTCTCATGATTGGTTCCACCTTAATAGCAAAAGCATCAAAATACAACCTTGGATCATTTTCTGGTATAAGTTTAGATCCAGAAAAAGGATTTGCAGAAGCTGATTCATGGTAACTACTAGCAATTTTTTTACCTTTTAACACTTTATCTGGATATTTAAATTGATCTGTTCTTATTTTTTTATATGGTAGTTTAGGATCTGATAATGATATTTTTGTGGGTCCAGCTTTTGAATTATATAATCTCGCTAATTTTTTCATAAGGTCTGGCATAACAGCACTTCCTTTTTTTCCTATGCCTTTACCAGATGCGTAACCATAAAATCTTTCGTTACCTGCCTTATAACCTTGACGGAAACTTAATTTGTCAAAAGGAGCAACGGCAACATAATCAACATTTTCTCTAGCTGCTTTTTGCACTAAATATTTTAACGCATGGTCTCCATATGCATCTGCTTCGAGTAAAGGATAATAATTGTCTCTTTGGCCTGAAGAAGAAAGATTTCGTAATTTTCCTTCTATGTCTCTTAAATTTTTACTTATAAAATTTACACGATTAGAGTCTTGTGTATTTATTGCTTTGTTTAAGTTTTCCATTAATTTTGCTCTTTCCTTAACTAATAATTTAATTTCAATATCGGCTTGGAAAGGATTAAATCTTTTACTAGGGTCATATCTTGCGGCTTTTGACAAACCTTTAGCTATCCCTTGGTTTACGTCAGATTGTATTTCATTAATCATAAAGACTTTTTTACCTTCAGGAGTGAAACGAGTATCGAATCTTACATGATAAATATTGTTAATTTTTTCTCCAGAGAGAGCATCGCTAAAATGTCCTCCTTTATTAAAAGGTTGAGTATTTGTTGGTACTGCATCATCTAAAACCATTATTGTTTCTTTGTAATCCTTTCCACCTTGTAGAGTATAACTTGTTTCATTTTGGTAGACAGTTTTATTATTTTTTAATGGAGCTGATGCTTCATCTACTTCTCCTAAAACTTTATTCAATACTTTTCTATCTTCAGGTCTCATTCTTGGATTATTTCTAACCAATTTTATTTCTTCACCTAAAGCTCTTAATGCACCTCTACTTTGATCAGTTTTTAATCCACCAAGTTTATATATAATTTCATCTATCCCCTCTTTTATTTCAGCTGATCCTCTAATCGTTGACGTAGCATAATTATTTTGAATATTTTTTAATTGATCAGCAGATGTTTGTAAGGTTCTATCGAAATTTTCTTTAACCCCTTTTTGCAAACCTAGTTCAATAGGTCTTAACCTATTAACAGGATTTAATTTTATCATTGCTCCTAGTTCATTAGCATCAAGTTTTAGACCAAATTTTTTCGCAGCATATAATAAACCGCCTGTTAAATCTCCAGCATCATTAAATATCGCTAGATTAGAATCAAATAATTCTTCTTTAGAAACAGAAACTTCTTTCCCTGCAAAGGGTCCTCTATCATATTTAAATCTTTTTTGATCTCTAATTGTTTCAGTAACAGGTTTACCAAACATTTTTGTTTTTACTTTTCTTGTGCTTGTTAACCAATCTGTCCATTCATCGGCTGTATATTTACCAGCACCTTTTCTCATAATCCAATCGTATGTAGATGAGCCAAATGCAGGAGCTGTCTTCTCTCCCATTTGTAAATCTTTAGTAACATTTCTAACAATGGCTGGTGTTTTAACATCACGCCTAGCCAACTCTAATCCAGATTCTTTTTGAGCTTGAGGAGTATATGTTATTTGTTTTGTCTGTTGTCCGGTGGTCGGTGTTGCTGAAGGCTTTTTAGCCTTAAGTAATTCCTTCCCTAATTTTAATAAACCCTTTAGGGACATAGTCCCTCCTAGTACATTGATGTAGGTTTTGTTCTTGCCATTCCGCCACCACGGGCTTTAATCATTTTGCCTTTTCTAGCCATACCCATTGGTCTCATCATACCCATAGGTCGTTGCATCATGCCACCACCCATTTTTTTATTTTTCTTTTTCATCTTATCTATTAATTTTTGCCCTACTGCACCTGCACCCGCTGCGCCAAGTAAAGCTCCAATTGTTTTAATTTTTTTTGGTATGAATTTACCTAGTGTTTTTGTAGCTTGTTTTACTTCTGCTTTAGAAGCAATACTTCCTGGAGCTGTTTTAATTGCTGAAGATTTACCCATAACATTACTAAACTTACCTCTTTTTGCACCCATTAATTCTTTCTTTTTTTTCTCTACTAAATCTGCTGCCATTCCTCCTATACCAGTGGCACTACCCATTCTAATTGGTCCTTTACCAGGGTTAGCAGTAGCTTTCTTTTTTTTAAATAATTTTTTTGCACCTAAAGCACCGGCAGCACCTAATGCAATTGCACCGAGCACAGCTTTCATAGGTTTGCCTTTACTTTTTTCTTTTCTAAGTAATGCAAAATCCTCTGCATCAATTTTATTATTTTTATTCTTGTCTAATTTTGATTGGCCACCGGATAACATTCCAATTTTAATTATTTTTCCTCTAGGATTTTTTTTGTATATGGGGCTTCTTTTTCTTTTACTATAATTTGAAATTTGTTGTGAAGTTCTCCCCGTTGAACCTCCTTCATCTGATCCTGTTTGAGTTAAACCCATTCCTAATTTAGTTCTTCCTGACATAAAAACTCCTAATAATATTTATATTCCTTTTCTAATTTTATTGGCGGGTCGTCCCAATNGTCNGANTANGTAGAAACAAATCCACCTTGCCGATATCTTAACACAGCTTGGGTCATGCTGTCTACATAGTCATCATATTGACCATTAGGAAATGCAGCACATTCCTCAATGACCTCTTGAGCAAAATGTTCATCTAGTGGGGCATATACCATTCCAGACTCAAATACAGGCGCACAGCTATTTATTCGTGTATGCTTGTCTCTGCCTCTTGCAGGNACATAATCAACNACAGGAATCCCTGCTCTTCTTAGTTCGTGTATTAATGGTTGACCTGAAGCTTTAGCTTCAATNATTACAGTTTCCGGTTCCCAGTATTGATATTGCTCTATCGCTACGTTCTTAAGATCTGGAAAGTCATANCTACCCTTCATAGCATCTAAAAGTATAATACATTTTTCATANCCATCTACAGGCTCAAAGATTCCCCACGTNGTTATNGCTGANTAGTCTGCAGATTCTTTTTTAGAAAATGCAGTATCATAACTTTGTATGACATGNAGAAGTTTAGGTAAATGTTCTTTGTCCCAATCTTGCCACCATTCACGTTTGATGATGGCTCCCTCTTCTGAAGTTGGGTCCTGCATGTATTGTGCGTTCCAATTTTTTGTTGAGATAGACGCTTTGACTGAATCTAAATCTTCTTTAGACCAATACTCAGGCCATACAGGTTTATCGTTAGGTAAGATAGCAGGAAACTCAATTACATCCCACTTGTCCGCTTTCGGCTCTGATTGTGCCTTNATGAGCCTTCCAGTNAGATCGTCTACCGCCCACCGGGTCATGACTACTAGAATACGACCACCAGGTTGTAAACGTTGTCGGGGTCCTGAACTATACCACTCGTAAGCCCTGTCCATAGCAGAGTCAGACATGGAGTCTTGTTCTGTATGTGGGTCATCTATAATTAACAAATCAGCACCACGACCTGTTATCGAACCGCCAACACCAGCTGCAAAATACTCGCCACCATGATTTGTTTCCCATCGACCTTTTGCTTTTGAGTCTTCTCTAAGTGTCACGTTACCAAAGATTTGTTTATATTCTGGTGTGTTCATTAAGTTACGAACCTTNCTACCGAACCTTGAAGCAAGTTCAGCGTTGTGTGATACCTGCATTATTTTTTTCTTAGGATACTTTCCTATATACCAAGCGGGGAATAAATAAGATGCAAATTCAGACTTAGTATGCCTAGGAGGCATATTAATGATGAGCCTCTTTTTTTCACCATCAGCGATATCTTGAAAAGACTCAGCAATTATTTGATGGTGCCCATATTGTTTAGGGTCCTTCGTTTTCCTATAGATAAAATCTTCCCAGACAGCTTGAGCAAAAACTATAAAATCATCTTGGCATAACTTGATCCACTGCAATTGCTTTTGTAGAATTAAATCTTTTATTTCGTCTTCAGTAAGTTTTTCAATATTCATCTCGTTTGGGACCCTAGTATATTTATGTATATTGCTTTGTAAACCTCTTTGCTACGCAAATGCTGTGCCTGAACGTCGTCGCTGTTTTAACAGGAAATTTTACNNGTTAAAGTGAGTTTTGAGCCTTCTATNGTATAGATACACCAATGGCGTTGTTAAACGCCATTGGTTGTTTATTATTATTGGTTAGGTGTTAGTTGTTGAATTAGTGTTGAAAACTTTTCTAATACATTGTTTTTAAACTCATCAACAACAGCATTACCTTGATTTTCTAAGATATGCTTTTCAACCTCTCCCATTAATAGTTGAAACATGATCTCATAATTGAGTTGCTTTTTAACTCCATTTGAAACCAACATATCTTTAAGTTGAGTTGGCGATTTATCGCCAACTCTTTTTGCTAATACTTCTGCAATATTAATTAAATCATTATTGGGCATTGTTATCCCCTATTGCTTTGTATTCGCTATAACTAAGTTCAGTGGTGAACTTGTTATATAAATCGTTATGAGCAATTTTAAAGTTTGCTGTCTCAAACTTTTTTCGCTTTCGATTTATTTTTTGTAATCCAAAACTATTGCCATTCTCATCTTGAACTATGATTAAGTTTTGGTTAGTTCTATCGAACACATCAACAATATTTTGTTTCATAGTGTCCAACTCTTTATTAAGTCTATTAGACTTTAACTTTAATTGAGCATAAGCAAGAACGACTTTCTTTTCATCTTGCTTTAGCCTTTTTATAGCATTTGTCATTTTTACCTCTTTTGTTTGTTTGACCCCTAATTCCTATCATATCCCACGAATATAACAATAGTTAATTTAACTTTTTTTTATCTTTTTTATTAATGATATTATTAATGGTGTCAGCATTCGGCTCAACTTCTATTCTAATGTTTTCAGAAATCTTCCTTGCCAACTGGGAGATTGTTCTGGTTAGTTTATCTTGCTCAATCTGTCCTTTGCGAGAACGAGGCGAGGCGACATTGTCGCCTCGTTTCTTTTTATTCGACATTACCAACTACACCAATATTCTACGACCCTATTATCGTTGATCGCTTGTTGACAAAATTTTAAGAACTTGATGTCTTGATCTTTATATGCTTCTGCTTGTTCTTCTTGAAATTGTTGACCCCAAAAAAATCCATCTGTAGCCACGTAATCAGAAAAACCTTTTTTTATTTGTTTCTCTAATTCGTCAACAACCTCTTTTGTCATATAACAAGGTGCTTTACAATCTCCATTAAAACCAAGATGTGCTAACCACCCGTCCATTTTTACAGCAGGGTTCTGTTCTGCCCATTTCTTCGCCATGAACTGCTGAAGTCTTGCGTGTTTTCTCCAAGTAAAAACACCTTTCTGCTCTTCCTTATCATTATCATAGTATTTTTTCCAATCTACGTTTCTACCTCGTAAGTGAGCCATTTGATCTAATCCCATTTTTTTCTCCTTTGTTAATTTATTCTTTCTCTTATCATATCCCATGACTTTAACAACAATTATCTTTTAGAACTATTCTAAATTAAATTCTAGGCTTTCTCACTTTTCCGTGCTGCGTGCTGGCTGGGCTCTAGCCAACTATCGTGCTGCCCATGATCTTTCCTAAACGAGAAACGAGGTAAAACGCTACTTTTGTAACGAAGCACAGTTTTCAACTGGTAGAGCTGTGTTTCCGCCTGGCCAGCGGGGATACTAATCTAAGATAAACGAGACAACAGCTCATGACTAAACGAGACGAGGTCATCAAAACGCTCCTACTAAAGAAAGAACCAGCACCCCGGTGATGGCCAGGACTGGACCTGGCCACAGCAGCAGGCATATTAAATAAAACGCAGCGAGACCCATCACTCTTCCTCCACGAGGCTATCCTTCCAGCTGTAACCATTAGCAATGCATTTCGTACCGGTTTTACCGGTAAGCGCATATACTTTTCCAGCTTCAGGTTTGTCTGCTGCTACCGCATCCTTCGCTGACCACCCTTCAGGTGGTGCGTTGTCTGCATTCACTTGTTTAACGAGATCTTTTAATTTAATCTTTGCCATGTTACTCCCTCCTTATCCGTTTTGTAATGTACGATATCACCCATCTTATGGTTCGTCAGAAGAACGGGTACATTGTTAATTTCTCCGTAACCCTGCAGCTGTGTTCCTTTGTGAATCTTGACCCACATCGATTCGTGCTGCTTACCATCATAAAACCGAACGTATACAAAGTCCTTGGCTTCAAGACTCTTCTCTAATTGTTTTACTTTGAAGTATGTTTCTAGACTATGCTCGGGACATGTGAAGACCACGTTGTCCTTGAGCTCATCGCCTAAATCATTTTCTTGTTTATTTTTCATAGCTCTCCTTTGTTAGCTGCGTTGAGACCGCATCAGACTTAGGTGGCAAACAACCCTGACCTCTCTGCCCAATGAGAATATCATTTAAGAATAGTCAATTCCCCAACGCAGACCTAACATAAGACCTCATGGGATAAAGTCAAGAACTTTTTTCAGGCAAAAAAATATACTATTGTGGTAATCACAGTCCTGAACACAGCTGGGATCCGTTCCCGGAGCTGCCTGGCCAGCCAACCATTATTCAAACGAGAACGAGGTTTTTCCTTAATAAACGAGACGAGATCCTGAAGCCAGGTCGCGTTCCCAGCCCCCCGTCAACTAAGAGGTAAAAAACAACGAGGGGCAGGGAACGAGAACGAGAGCTTCTGGCTGCACCAGCACTGTTCCTGAAGGTTACGGGATGGCCAGCTGGTGTCATCAAACGAGAACGAGCGAGGTTTATCAACGAGAACGAGACGAGGATCATGCTGCATCCATCACCAGCTGCGCTACCAGCTCGTCCTGTATATCTGGCCAGTGAAAAGGGACCGAGAATGTAGAACGAGGTTTCAGTGAACGAGGATCAGTAAACACGGACACCGGCTTATAAAGTTTAAGAGACCTCTTCGAGAGGGTCTCTTTCAAGATAAATACATGCCCACCTGCTTTAATATATTTATTAATCCAGACTATTTGCCATTTATTTAATTTAGGAAAACTGAGCTTATCTGATTTTAATTCTATCCAAAATATTCCTGCCTTATGTACACCATGCACGTCAGGTACACCATTCAAAGTGCTAGTTTCTATGCGGGTTAAAAAGCATTCGGTCAGGCCCTTTTTAGTGCGCTGCCAAAGTAATTTTTCTTGATTTATATTACGTACCATTAAGTCAGTTTTTTAATATCTTTAATGACTGAATTAGGTATGATCGTTGTATTACCAATTGACTCAATACTTTTACCATCATCACCAAATGAGTAGTCACCAAATACTCTAGTAACACCTTTTGTTTGACTTAGCAAATGACCTTTTGTAATGCAAGTAGCCAATTTTGCTTTTTTTATCTGTTCAAATGTACTCCAACTTGAATCACTGACAATATCATACCACTCGATTGAAACCATTGGATATTTTTCAATCTCTGTCTTTGTTTTTCTAGGTATACTAATCTTTCTCTTTGTCATCAATTTTTACCTTTATTGTGCCAACAGATGTGAACATAAATGGATTATGAATTCTATTAAATAGACTAATCCACTCAGACCAACTAAGTTTTTTCAATTTGTTCAACGTGCTCCGGCTCGGCCTCGATCGTTTTGGCATTGTAGCCATCGATTTTTTGACTGAGTTCTTTGAGCTTATTTTCAAGTTCTTCACGTGACATACCCTCCAGACCTGTAACTCTAACTTCTCTACGATCTACAAAAGCTCCTGCTAATTGTCCTGATCTATACTCTGCGTTGATAGCTGCAGCATATTGATCTTTTTTCTCAGCCTTATCTGCTAATCGATCTAATCTTTTAAAACGTCTAAGGTTATCACCTTGATACATTTTTAATTCTTTTTGAAATCTTTTGTCGAAATAGTTAGCCACATGTGGATTATGTTTTCTTGATAATAATCTTGAAGCAATCACTCCATAATCATTTTCATTCTTACAAACATATCCTGCACGTTTGAGAGCTTCAGCTTGGGTTATGGATCCCCAGTCTTTGACATACACCTCAACAAACATTTTTTGTTTTGGTGTTAAATCGTCTTCTGTTCTAAGTTCTTTTTTCTTTAGTGCCATTGTACTTTTCTCTCCAATATTTTGCTCTTTCTAATCTTCTAACTCTATAATCTAAATTAATAAGATTTTTAATAAGTTTAATCAACTTAAACATATTTAGAAACAATTCTTTTAAGTGCTTTGGCTTGACCTGCATGTGCTGCAGATGCTTTAGTTAACTTTTTGGCTACATTAGATACAACTTTAATATCTCCACCTTTTGATTTTTTCTTAAATATTGATCTTGTTACCTCTTGAAGAGTAGGTAATTTAAAAGTTCTCTCCATATCATTTCTCCAAGATTCCATGTTTCCACTAGAACCAAATCTTTTACCTTGATATGGTGTTTGACCTTTTGGACCTAAAACACGTGTTCTAAATGAACTACCTCGACCAGTTTGTAATCTTACTGGGACTATTGCAGAAGCATCTCTAGTTCCAGCTCCACCACCTTTTATATCATACTTTTTTACAGCCCTATTAGACTCACGATCTCTTTTTTTATTAGCAGCTTTTGCCTCTTTTGTTTGTTTTCTTTTTTTAATAAAACCTTTGCCTTTTTCGTAGAAACCTTTAACTAATTTTCTACCTTCTTTGGTGGCCATAAGTGATAAACCTTTTTTAATCATAATTTTTTATTATATAGATTATTTCATCAAAAAGTAAGTATACCTAAAACTTCTGGTTGCGTTCCCGCAAGTGATGTCCCTAAGGGACACCACAGGGACACCACAGGGACACCACTAAATCATGCTTAAATCGTTGATATTATTTGCTTATATTCACTCAGGGACAGCAGGGACACCTGATTTGACCTGGTGGGTGTTTTTTTATCGTTAGGGGTCTGAATAATCTATATAATAGAATTTACCATTGTCCGGTAGCCGTTGTTCGTGTATACTTCTTAATAGCATGTTTCGTATAATAAATGCTAATTTCATACCTCAAGGGGGCTATTTTAGCTCTCGATTTTTTTTAGCTCCCTTAGGGGTAAAATTTCATAGACCACCATGACTAACGCTCCTTGGTCAACTTCACTTCCATAATTTTTTCCATAATATTTTTTCTATCATTACTATTACTCGCAGCCCTATAATCTCTATATAATCCTCGATACCGGACCCACTCCCTTTGTAACTCTGTAAACACTACCTTTCCTTCGTAAACTAATTTTTTATATTTTTCATGAATTATATCTGGGTCGAAACCGGCAAACCAACAAACTTCCTCAAACGATTTATTTTTATCTATAAACCAATCGTGTGCATCTTTTTTTAAATAAGACTCTTGTTTACTACCTTGTGTAGTCATCGCATCTTCAAAAGCCTGCAATACAATCGCTTGGAATAACCTCTGTTCTGCAGGTTTTTTACTATCTACAACTTCTGCAGCCATATCAGTGCCCAAAATTTTTAACAAGTTTGGTGAATACATTTCGCAAGTGCCTTTGTACCTCTCTCGGAGTCTGGATATGGGCACACCATTGATAATCTGCGTATGCGTCTTCAATAAATTCAGTCCGATCAGGACCATCTAAGGTTTTACAGAGCTGTATTGTTGCCTTAATTAGATCGTTATTTATTTCTGTCATTACCATAACCACGCTGCGGGAAAAGATATGGATGTGGAAAAGCAACGTGGTTAGGCATTTTTGACGACCAGTTTTAAACCTTTAGCTTGTGCAGCTTTCTTTCTACCGGTGCGCCAACACTCCTCAATCTTATCAAGGAATGAAAGACTAAAATTTCCTAAACCAAAATCATTTCCACAATACAACTGAAACATCAAACTCGTTAGCTCATCATAAGTTTTCTTGTTAGGACACACCATCACAAGCTTATTTAGAGCATTTTCTAATGCTTCTGGACTGCTTTTATTCACAGCTTTACCCACTAATTCTCCTTATTAAGTTAAAGTTAGCGTTCGTTGTTATATGAAAATAAGGTGTTTAAAGCCCCACCTTTTCATTTAGGCTAAGGAAATACGTTCTTAATTAATACTCATTTTGACTTATCTTGCAAGTCTAATTTTGTAGCAAAACCTCATGATTTTACTATGCTTTCTATTATTTTATAAGATGCAACAGCTTCATGTGACATGGCATAATCAGGGCTGCAACATAAAAATATTTTATCAAAAGTTTTTTGTTTAATAAAACTTAATTGATAATCAAACCTATATGATTTTAAATTTTCCATTTCTCTTAAATCAATGCTCATATCTGAGTTTGTATTATTAATCCAAATGTAATTTATTCTTTTTTTAAAAATTCTAGATAAGTGATACAACCAATTACCTTCATTTAGCACATTTAATTTTGATTTATCATAATAAAAATCATGATGGTGATCTACATTAAAAAGATTAAACTCATTTATGTCATGTGTAAAAAGCGGATAAATCTTATCGTGTGATAAGGACATAGTAATATTTTTATGATTATTTATTTTAGGAATTAAAAAACTTAACAATTCTACTTGTTGCCTTAAATTTAAAATCCAATCAAAATCTATTGATAATATATCTAATTTTTTAAAATGAAGGCCAGTCTCCCGGCCTTCACCAACCTCAGGTTCAAGGTTAACCATCCAACCTGCAGGTCTACTTACCATTCAAGAGCTTCTTGCCTTGAGATAGCAAATTCTCTTTCATTGATTGATAGCTTTTCCCCTCTTTTTTAGCTATCTTTTTTACTTCGTCATCAACTAATTTTGCAATCATTGAACCAGGTCTTCTAAAGCCTTGTTTCCCCATTGCTCTAATTATTGTGTATGATTCTATATCAACCGCACAAGATTTCCATTTGTCGATGTTCATGTTGTTCTCCTATTTATCTTGATACTCTTTACTTTTGTAAAAAGCAACTAAATTTATTTTATTTCTAGGAGTCAAACCTGCGTTATATATCTTTTCAATAATAGTCACATAATCAGCGGTTGATGTTCCAGTTAAAAACCATGAAGATCTACTTTTACATGCAGTCAAAAAACGCTTGTGATCAAACTTAGGATGTTTATCAGCTACAATGTATGAAACCACCATGGATCTTTTGAATCGTTTATTTTTGGTCGATTCTATTCCATAGAAGTATTTTTTTAGCTGCATTAATCGTGCTCCGATTCTATCCGCATGCTCAATACCTCCTGCAGGTATAACAAACTTACCCGTCTTAAAATCCTCACTGATTCTTGACCATAGTGAAGTTTGTTTTAATAAAAGCACCACCATCTCTGCTACAGCGATTCCGTATTGTTGCATTTTATTTCTACATATCTTGTAGTCCATTTTGTTTCTTGCACAATGATGGTTTAGATATGCTTCCATGGACCAGTTTTTTCTACCTGTGTTTAATCTTGCAACATCAAGCGGATCATCTGAGTCCATAATGATGTAAGGCACCTTTAAATCTAGTTCTTTTCTAGCTTGTAAAGTGTGCTGGCCATCAATCACTTCCATGTTTTTATTTACACGTATTGGATCATAAAGATCTTTGTCAGCAATTAATTTTTTTAATTGATTTACGTGTGCTTCATCTACAGGTCTATTGCCTCTAGCTTTTTTAAACTTTGAGTAATCTGTTGTCTCAAAGAATTTATTTTTTATTGCATTATTCATATCTTTTCCTCCTAACTAAAAATTAAATATGCAGCACCACCAAAAATTAAAAGTAAAATTTTAGGTGGTATGGTTAATAATAGAAACAAAACAACCATTTTAATTATCAGGTCGGTCATTTGCCTCCTTCAGTTGGTCGTCAATTAATCTTCGTGCCATTTCTTCATTGATAGGATACATTGGTATATCTTCAAATCGTATTGCACATTGTTGAAGTTTCTTCATAGCTTCTTGGTACTCTGGATCAGAATATTCAAGGGGCATATGATCAATTGAAACCAAAGGTATTTGACTAAGGATGTTGTCAACTTTTGTTACCCAAAAGTTAAACACCATGGAGTCCGATTTAGTTTTTAATCTTAGGTTCATCAAACCTCCACAAATTAAATTTACTTATAATCTCGTTAAGACCATTATGAAATTTAATTTTTCCACTTAGTATATCCTCACATCTTAGAGTTTTGTAAACTTCTCCGTTCACAATTAATGTAAGTTTTTTTGTTGACTCATTAAACTCAACTGAAAAGACATGAGTCATAGCAACGCTTTTTGGTTTTACTTCCCAATCTGGTTTTAATACCAAAGCCTCGCTTAACTTTTCAGAAGCTGACATAGTTGTCTCAGCTATCTCTTTTTCTGTTTTCATGATAACCTCTTTGTTAGTATTTTTAAAAAACATGATTTACATATAATCATATTCATGGGATATGCAAGAAAAAAATACTATGGGATAATATAGGATTATGACTAAATATTTACTAATAATTTACATGTGCAGTATGTTAAGTGGCCAGTGTCCGTCATCGGGTGTAACTGGTTATGAATTTACTAGTCATTCACAATGTGTAGAAACAGGGTATCGTGTGGCCCATGACACGTTTCTCAATCTCAAAAAATTAGAGAATATGAATGAAGAATATGTAGAAAATAGCCGAATAATCATACGTTTTGACTGCAGAGCTGTAGATGTGCCTAAAGAAATAATACCCCTTCCAAAACCCAAATCGAACACAGGCTTGATTTTATAGCCCTTTTTGTTATATAATTATACATGAAGCTATATCGCGTCCAAGCAAAATATAAAAACATATATGTTGATGAGATGCTTGAGGCCAAGAACGATAAAGCCGCTCTTGAGGATTTTGCAAAGAAGGTTGACTCAGGAGACGTAACAGAAAAACCAGGAGCTGGTTTCGAAGATCCCAACTTCTTGTTTTTAACTTTCGAGGAGGTTGACAGAAATGTCTCTACAGGAACTAGTGGCGAAGAAACTTCAGCTGGAGTCCAAGTGGGCAACACAAGCGTTGTCACAGGGTAGGGTTACTACTGATATGAAGTGGATCGACATTGAACTTAAAGATGTAAAGGTCAAAATCAATGAACAAAGTGTTATTGATGCAAAAACTGATCTTTTAAAAAAAGCAGGTTAAGCTTTTAAAAAAAACTAATTTTATTCCCAAGACTCGTGCGCTCTAAATTTTCCAAAAAGCATTCAGTGTCGCATCTAGAATAGAACCCCTGCAGCAGGAGGTCGTCTACTATTCAATAAAATAAAAAAGTCAAAAATTGCTCATGGTATAATTAAGAATAAAAAAAAATAGGAGAGCAAAATGTATTGGACACCACTAAGAATAAAAGAGTTGAAAGAGAAGGGTTATAAATTAAAATTTTATATTTATGATCCTAAACTTAAAGACTTAACTTTTGAAGAGATTGAAGAATTAGAAAAGCAAAAAGAATCTAAGGATTCCTAAACACTACAATCATTAAAGGTTTAATATAACCTAATTTAAAAGGATTATCTTTTGTGCCATCATCATGACCAAAGTGAAATCCTCTTACAGGTTTTTTTAAAAATCTTATCTCACAATTTGGATTTTTATATATGTAATCATGAAAGTATTTTGTATGTGTTGCAGCAGGAAGTAAAAAAACACCAGTAAAGTTTTTTGTATAATAGGCTTTTTCAACAAATTTAGGTATCTTCATATCAAATAAAGGATGTATGTAAGCAACCTCACCTGACCAATCTTTATCTAAGCAGCTGTTCTCAATTGTGTAATATCTAGGCAACAAATGATTTTGATCAGATGCGCAACAATCTACTGTAAATTTAAATTCTTTTGTAAGATCTGACCAAATATCATCTGGTGTTCTAAGATACTTCATTCTAACTGCAGAAAAAGTAAGATTAGATTTTTTTGTTTTATCTATTTTTTTTGGTTTCATTAGAAAAAAATAACTTTTTTTCTGTAAAGAGTTTTCGATTTTTTACCATCAAAGTAATAACCATCTATCTCTTTTTTACTCTTTCGCCTCGCCCCAACTTTTACCGATGGCAACATCAACTTTAAAAGGGACCTTAAGATTTTCAATAGCATTTTCCATTACCTCCTTTACACCTTTAATATCATTTTCTTCATTTATAGAAAAGCATAATTCATCATGAATTTGTAATAAAGGTTGATAACCTGCTTTGTAACAATTAATCATTGCTTGTTTTGTTTGATCTGCTGCTGATCCTTGAATAAGCCTGTTTAGTGCCTTGTAGGTAAAAGCCCTTCTGATGTTATTACCATAGATGGCCTTAGCCTCTTCATATTGCATGGCTTTATTCATTCCAAAGGTAGCAGGTTCCCACATATCAAATCTGCATTTACGACCCTTTATTGTCCTAATAAAACCATATTTTGAAGCAGAACCAGTTACAGCTTCAGCTAATTTTTTGACAAAAGGTACCCTAGAGTGGTACTTATTTAAAAGATTATCTGCAGCGTCTTTTGAAATACCAAGCTCTTTTGCTAACTTTGCCTTACCCATACCATAAAATAAACCAAGATTTATGGTTTTAGCATTAGTTCTGCTTATACCCGCCATATCTGCAACTATTTGATGAAAATCTGCTGCTTCGTTTTTATAGGCTTCTATGAATTCATCAGCACCTGTAAAATTATTATCTACAGCTGCAGCATAATGAGCAACTAATCTTGGCTCCTGTTGGCTGTAATCAAAACTTCCCCATTGCCTACCTTCTTCAGGTAAAAATAAACTTCTTATTTTATCGCCATACTCTTTGTTTCGTGCAGGGATCTGTTGAAGATTAGGGTTGGAATATGAGAGTCTTCCTGAAACTGTGCCCCCTTGATCAGATCTTAGTTGATTTATTTCTGAATGTATTCTACCTTTGTGAACATATCTTTGAATGGAGTCTATAAATGTTGAATGGAATTTATTTATTTCTCTTGCTTGTCTTATTAGTTGCGCTATCGGGTTACTACAATTCACTAGCCAGTTTTGGGTAAAACTTGGCTCGTCACTTTTCGGTGTTCGTGGGTATTCAACTCCAATCCTGTCGAAAACTTGTGCTACTGATCTCGCTGCCCAAATGTCTACATCAAGCGTGGTCTGAGATTTTATGCTTGATAAAACCTCAGACTCTTTTTGTTTGAATTCTTTTTTTAACCTAGCTGCCTGGGCTTCGTCAACCCTTATTCCTCTCATTCTAGTGTCAATTAATATGGGTAACAACTCCATTTCCATTTCCCAAACATCATTTAAACTTTGTTTAGATATTTCTGTTTTAAAATGTTGCCATAATCTTAACGCTAATCCAGCATCTTGCTCAGCATAAAATCCAACATAACCTGCAGGAAGTTTCCAGAGGTCAGCTTTTGGATCAATACCCCACTCTTTTGCTTTTTCGTTTAAAAATGTTTCATTTTTTATTTCACCTAGATAATCTTTTGCACACGCATTTAAACTAAAACTGAATCTATTTTCATTTATAAGAGCTGCAGCTACCATAGTATCTACAATAGGACCATTAATTTGAAAACCATTGACCTTTAACCAACCCACATCATAACTAGCATTATGAAAAATTTTTGTTGCTGGTGTTTTTAACACCTCTTGCATCCAAGCCACTGTAATTCCCTCATCCATGTTGCCTCCTGCATCATGGTGTATTGGGAAATACCATTGTTGATCAAAGGCAGCTACTGCAAAACCAACAATATGTCCATCAAACGTAGCCCAACCTGCACCTTTTGTTTTAATGTTTGGATCTTTTGTTTCTAAATCTATTGCGATTTCTTTTGCATGTCTTAAATCTGGATATTCACTTGGGCAAACCCAATCTGAATCATTATAAATAAAATTTAATTGATGAGTCATCTATTAATTATGAAGTAAGTTATAACCGCTGCAATAAAAATTGCAACAAGACCTGTAGCAAGCATGCCTAATGCGTAACTAATTGTCATTCTGCTCCTTGATTATTTGATAATTGATTAATTAATCGGAAGGCCGTGGTATATGGATTGATATCTAAATCTTTTGCGCACCCAGTTAGGGTCATAACAATACCAACTATAAATATTAACTTTACCATCTCCTAACACGACTTGCCCACCATTTATCTAAAATAAAATACCATACGGAGTTTGCCAATGGCTCAACTATTGCATCTGTTAATGCAATCCAAAAAGAAACATCTGCTATTAACATCAAACAAATTATGGCTATAGCAAAATGCCCAATAGTGTAAATAATAGTTCTAACTAAAGATCCTTTATTATTTTTTATTACGTTCCATAACCCAGATGTAAATTCTGTCATTTTTTAGTATCCTTTATTTTTTTTATTTCTAAATCACAATAATGTTTAATTTTTTCTAAATCCTCGATACCATTTTTAAAACGATACCTACAAACGTACTTAATAACATTTCCTTGAAAAAACGATAATTCATTTTTAGAAATAAATTCATAAGGTTGTATGTGAAAATGTTTATAATGAGATCCTCCAATTTGTTTATCTTGTGGAAAAGCATCATCAAACATATCTTTATCAGTCATCAAACACCACACATTCCTTCGCACTCTTGATTAAACAAATCTATTTGATCATCACCCTTAAATTTTACTTCATCCAAAGGCACGCAGGCTCTATGTACAAAGTTTTTCACTTTTGGATTATGCATTCTCATCTTTTTATCAAATTCTACAGCACTTGCAAATTCTTCTGGTCTATTGTTTTTCATTTCAATCCAAAAATTATCATCATGAAAAGGGCAGCCAATACAAGCAGATTTTACTGGTATTTTATAACCTTTACCTTCATACCATTTTAAGCAATCTTGCCTCGACATTTTCTTTTCAATCAAAGGCCATCTGTTTTTTTGCCACCAAAATCTTGAAGGTTTCATTCTCATGACCTCATCAGTTGATATTCCAACCCACACTTCAACATGTTTATCTTTAGGAAATCTTTGTCTTGGTTTTAAACCAAATATTTCTCTAATTTTTTTTGCGATTGGTGTAATTTTATATTCTCTCGTACATTGTCTACGACCCATTCCTTTTTTACCTTGTTCATTCAATGTGTAAAAGGGTGCTGACGCGAACTGATTTCCATTAGGAGACAAAGCTTTTAAAATATCATCTTGGATGTTACCTTTTTTAACAATGTGTATGGGATAACTAATTACACTTTTTAAATATTCCAAGTGCTTTATTACTGGTGCAGGTTCCCAACCCGTATCAGCGAACACAGCTGCATCAGGTTTTTCACCGAACTCACCTGCATCTGCCATTAAAGCCATGGTTGAGCTTTGCACCCCAGCCCCTAGAGATAAAATTTTTAATGAAGGTTTATCTTGCATAATTAGCCTCGTAAGTTTTAAAGTATTTACCTAACGGAAAATTATATTGATGGTAAGTTCCTAACAGATGTAGAGTTTGTTTAGATCTAGTAGCTCCTGTGTACCAAACCCTTAGTTCTTTTACTTTTTCTTGTAAATTTTTTTTGTCAAAATGAGAGGGAAAATTACATTTACTAGCTAAAACAACATTATCAGCTTCACCACCTTTCACTTGATGTATCGTATCTATTGTAATTTTTGGTGGTTGATTTAAGTCAACGCCCTCTTTCATTAATTTTTCAAAATACATTTTATCTTTATCTTTAAATTTTCTCTTAAACACTTGGTTCCAAACTCCTTTTTCATCACGCATCCCACACCTTAAGTGCAATTCATCAAATGTAAACACTTGATTAGGGTGCGCAAAGCTCCATTTTTTACTATCCGCTGACCGGTAGCCGTGATCTATATTTAATAAATATTCGTACATGGTGCAGGCTTCTTCTCTAGAGATAGATCCACCTTCGCATATCTTTTCCCAATATTGGATTGCCAAGAATTGGTTTGGGTCAAAAGATTTATTACCTTTCACATCTTGATAATATAAAGATAAATTTCTAGCCTCCTGTTGCAGCTCTTTTTTAACATCATTTATTCTTGCAAGAACCATCCAATCACCTTCTAAATCCCAAGGAACTTTTTTTAAGCCCGTCCATCTATAAATCGAACCATCTTGACCATTTGAATAAAACTCTTTTGGCACTCGATTGTCACCCATGCCATATAATAAACATTTAGAAAAGAAGTGTATATCTTTATTTAATCTAACAGATTTTTTTAATACTAAAGCACGACCAGGAAAAGTTTGAAACAAATTTACATCAGCACCATTCCACTCGTATATGGCTTGATCATCATCTCCAGCTATGTAAACTCTATTTACAAATTTAGCTATCTTCACGATCATGTCCCATTGTAAGGGAGTAAGATCCTGTGCTTCATCTACCATTAAAACTTTGAATGGTATTACTAAACCATCAGTTATGTACCTTTCAACCATGTCGGTAAAATCTAATCTGTCTGGTGTCCTTTGTCCATTTTCTAATTCCATTGTTTTAAATTCTTCATACCCGTTAATTATAGATTTAAACTGCTGCAGTCTTACAGCTTTTCTAGATTGTTGTTTGTAGAGCCACACAGGATCGACTTTCATATTTCTCGCCCTGTCATATATCTGTAAAGACCAGTTGTTATATACTTTTTGATCATCATGGCCCTCTTTAAAATTTATTTTAATCGTTCCATATTGTGTATGAAACATCAGCATGTCTGCCTTAGGATCTAATACCGGTATTTCTGCAAATTGTTGTCTAGCCAAAGAATGTAATGTTCTAAAATACTTAAAGTCATCCTCATCATATTCTTTAAATCTTTTTCTAACTCTCGCTACACACTCGTTCACAGCTTTGTTGGTGAAGGACACGTAACATATTTCATCTGGAGAATAACCCTTTTTTAAATAACGCTCTACACGTTTTAATAAGTTTTCAGTTTTGCCTGTGCCTGGAGGACCAAATATTTTAATTGTCTTCCCACGCAGCTTTTGGTTTAATAAATTTGACATCTTTATTTTTATGCTCTGTTTGTTTTGGTAGACTTACAACCCAATGCCTACTGCTAATATTCTGAAACTTTTTTTTAGGTTGTGCTCCACCAGTTTCTAAAAATTTAGTGCACTCTTTTTCATTCCAATTATACCCCATTTTTTTCATAAAAGATCTAAAGGTTTCTAATTTAAATCTCATTTCATATTGATCTTTCCATATATTACCAGAATCAATTTGGTCAAATTCTGTAGTATCTTCAACATCTTCTAAAAATCTTGACATCCTAGAATTAAAAATATCTTCCCTTTCCTCATGTTCATCATAGCCCTCCATATCTTGTTTGTTAGATATTAGCTCATCTAACCAATCTCTGTAAGGATCTGGATCTCTTTTTGTTGGTTTTAAAGGTCTCCATACTATATCAAAATTTAATAATTGTTCTCCTAATAGCTGTTGTTGGTATAATTGTTTTGTTGATAATCTAATTGATTTACCTTGTATGGGTAAAATCCAATAAGGTTCTGGATATGAATTAACTTTTAATAATTTACCAACTTCTGGTAAAGCCTCATTAGCACCAATACCTAATTTACGTTTAATACATTCACTAGATACACAATGCATTCTAGCTATTGAAGTTTTACATTTATATGCATACTCCTTATTTTCTACCCCTCTAAATATATTTTCTAATTCTTTTGGATGTAATCTCTCTTCACAGACTTTAGGCATCATGTCTCTTGTCCAATCTTGATACATAACTGGATCAGGATTAATTTTTTTTGCAAGCACAGCCACATTAAACATAGCATCGTTTCGACCTTCACCTTTTTTAACTTTGTTTTTCATAAAATTTACTACGCATGGTGGATAGTCTTTAGTTTCATCATCTTGAAATATTTTTATTTTTTTAAAAGCTGCAGGAGTTAATCTGTATTTTTTTACAAACTTAAATAATTCTTCTAACTTAATTGCGTTGCAATCATCATCCATTGCAACCCTTGTGGTCATGTGTGCTTTTTGATAGGGCAGATTTACAAAATTGCCTTTTCTTTTTTCGTCCCATTTGTCAGGACTTAAATCAACTTCGTCTTGTGCAGGAAAAATATCAGTGGTGGTATCATTGATACCTAGATCAGATGCAATCTCTATTAACTTTTTACGCATAGACGATGCAGGAACTACACCATCAATAAATAAAATTAGATGGAGTCCGTTGGACTTCGATCTGAATGGTATGAGTGGGTATTTTCTTTTCCGTATAATCGATATAATTTCTTTATGCTGTATATTATAACGATCAACATCGATGACCCCCCAACTGCATGTATTATCATCTCTGATAGGGACAGACCCATAATAAGCTTCTCCTGTTAAATGTTGCTTCCAATGATCAATAGTCATTGGAGAAGGTTCAAGCCAATGTTTGAATTCTGCCTTACCTTTAGAGTTTTTTTTACCCGTGGGTTTGGATACACCAAAATATGTAGTTGAGCCCTGGAAGAGTAATACAAACTCCTCCAGGGTTTTGTCAAGTAGATCCATAAATTAGAATGGTGTTTTAGCTACCTGTTCTTCTTTTCCATGATTGACACGGACAGATCCTTTTTTGCAACTTTCATAAAATTCAAAAGCTGTTTTAATGATCTCTTCGCTTTCAACTGGTCCAACATGAGATATTTCCCACCCAAACCAAGATCCAAGATTATTTTTTTCTAAGACCGTGCTCATAGTATAAAGTTGAGTAAATGGTGCAGGTTTAAAAAACCCTTTTCCATCTCTCTTTTTTTGCCTCAATGACATCATCATTGAATTCCACTTTTTAGATTTTTTTCTTTGAGTGGATTTCATAGTGATTAAAGCAGTTGAAGTTTTATTAGACTCCACCACCATTACGTAATGAGAGGCTGTTTCTTCAATGTAATTACCATTCTCAAGCCTATCTTTACCATCATCGCCACGAGTAGTTTTACTCATGATATCTGAGTCACTTGGATAAACATTTATAGGTGCTACTGCCCCTTTATCTCTGTCTCTCCATTCAATGTACTCTAATTTGTAAAAGCATGGAATTACATTAATTCCTTTTGCTCCATCATAAAGTTCATCAGTCACTGTATTGTAAATCATACCAGCTCTAGCCTCTGGAATGAAATTACTATCACCTTGAGTAACTTGTGGTGAAAGTTGACCAAGCACTTTTAGGAATGGTAATGCAAGACTTTTTGAGTCTACATTATCAAAACCTGTATCAGCAAATTGTTCTATATTAATCGCTGCTACTGCACCGGCATCTTTTTTAATCGCAACTTCGTTCGATTGTCCGTTTTTAGGTTTCACGTTTTCTCCTTTATTTGTTATTTGTTATTTTTGTTTTGTTAGCAATATAAACGCCAAACAAATCAAAAGGTAGTTTTTTACCACCTTCAACTTGCTCTCTTACAAAAGCTTTTAAAGTCATGGGTTCAACTTTTTCTTTTTTAGAATAAGCAAAACCATGTTCTTCGCAAACTTTGATAAGCTCCGACACTTGATTATCTTGACCTCGATTGAAATTAGCAGTGACTGTGTTTTTAATTAAATCTTCAAAGCCATTGCCTCTCAACCAACCGAAGGCCTCTTCAACCCTAGACTCAGGAATTTTAGCAGCATAAAAAGGTTTAACCTCTACTTCAGTGCCATCTTTTAATTTTATTTTAGATACACCTGCTTCTTGCATCATCTCTGGGATAATACGCTCTTCCAAATCTCTAACTTTATTTTTGATTTTTGAAAGTTGTTCCTCGATGTCTTTGTATTGCTGTTGGAGTTCTTGTAGTTGGTGACATTTGTCAGTGATAGATTTTACATTATCTTGACTAATGTCAATGGATGACATTTTTTCTATATCCATATTTTCCTCCTAATGTCTCTTAAAATAAGTTCTTGAACTTTGCAACAATAAAATATATTTAATTATTCGATGTGGAAATATCCGTACAAAACTAAACCATACGAACACCAAAGAAATGCTTTGAACGATTCTGCAGAAAAATCGCAATGGGCATACTTCATGGAGATGGGAACTGGCAAAACTAAAGTCACTATTGATAATTTAGCTTACCTTTATTTAAAAAATCAAATAAAATCAGTGTTAGTGATTGCACCAAAGTCTGTTTATACAGTTTGGGAGTCAGAAATTAAAACACATTTACCTAAAGAAATACAATATAAAATATATAAATGGAATATTAGTAAACCAAAAGAGTATGATTCTCTTAATAAATTTGAACACCTTAGAATCTTTCTAATAAACGTAGAAGCTTTATCAACTTCTAGAGGTTTTAACGCTTGTAAAAATTATTTAATTACAAATACAAAAAATTTTGTAGCACTGGATGAATCAACCACAATAAAAAACCGATCAGCAAAACGAACAAAAAACATTTTAGGACTACGATCATTGTCGAATATAAGGCGTATATTAACAGGATCGCCAATAACAAAATCTCCATTGGATTTGTATACACAATGTCAATTTTTAAGTCCACAATTATTAGGTTTCACGAGTTATTTAGCTTTTAGAAATAGATATGCTGAGATGTCAGATATACCTGTAGGATCAGGTAGATTTATTAGTGTTCCTAAATATTATAAAAGATTAGATGAGCTAGAATTTAAATTACAACAATTTTCAACTAGAATACGAAAAGACCAATGTTTAGACCTGAAGCCAAAGATTCGCCAGAAAAGATACATTGAACTTGAAGGTGAGAGCAAAAAGATATATGATCGCTTACGAATCTCTGCACTAGCGATAGTTGAAGATAGTACAATATCATTTTCTAATAAATTAACAGAAATTATTAAACTTCACCAGGTTTGTAATGGTTTTACAAAAAGCGATGAAGGAGAAATTTTGACACTACACTCACATAAAATTAATGCTTTAAATGACATATTAGAGGAAGCTGATGGTAAATGCATTATTTGGGCTAATTATATCTATAATATTAAAGAAATCATAGATTTTATTGGCAAAAAATATGGCAAGGATTCTGTCGTATCTATTTACGGAGAAGTGAATGTTGAGGAAAGAAAAAGAGCTGTAGAGCGTATCCAAACAGATCCTAAGACAAGATTTTTGGTAGGAAACCCTACAACAGGTGGTTTTGGCTTAACATTAACAGCCTGCACTAATGTTATTTATTTTTCTAATAATTATAATCTGGAAGTAAGAAAACAATCTGAGGACAGAGCCCATAGGATGGGACAGAAAAATTCTGTAACATATATTGATATAGTTGCAAAAGACACACTTGATGAGGCTATTATGAAATCTTTAGTAACAAAAGGTCATTTAGCAGCTAAAACATTAGGTGAAGAAGATTTAAGAGACTGGTTGTTGTAATTTATTGAATTGCTCTAACCTTGTAAGAAATTTATCTGCGTATTCTTTTAAATCAGCCTCTGAGAGACGAAATTCTTGATATTTGAGGTCTCGGGTACAAATACTAACTACACCCTGCTCTATGGGCCCGTAATTAGCAGTATGGGCTAAATAATAGGCACCCAACTGATGTTTATAGTCATCTACCCATTCTTCTTTTTTTGGTCTATTTGCTTGTTTCCAATCAACTATACTAGGCTTTCCATACACTACGGCTGTCATATCACAAGTTCCGGCAAATTTATTCTGATATTCAAGACTTATTTCATTACCCCAAACTTCATCTATTTTAATATTGTCCAAAATGGTTTTTGCCATCATTCTTGGCTTTGCACCCTCTTCCATATCATTGTAATAACCACCACCACTTAAGTAATATTCTAATACCTGGTGCATTTCAGTTCCTATAGTTGAGGCTTGATTCATAATGCGATCTGCTTCTTTTTCTCCAACTCTTCTACGCCAATTATTCAGTTGGCGCATATCTTTAGTTGCACCTAAAATAGCAGTCACGCTTGGAACTTTTACATTATCCACAAGATATTTTCTGCCTGTAGTATCAGAAAATCTATTATAATGTTTGTACGGATATTTTTTGTTAATGACTAGTTTCACCAAAGTTTTGTAATTAATACTATTATAACACTAGCCATACCAGTAATTAATACACCTGCTGAAGTCAATAAAATTTTTTCTATTCTGTTAATATCGTTTCTTAATTCCTTAATATCAGCTTGAGTTTGTTTTTGCATGATTCTACAAAGTTTTTCGTGTGATTCGATTTTTTCAAGAGCTTTATTAGACATTTCTAGGTCCTTTTCTTGCAATGGCTGCTCCTGTTGGGTCATTAGGAAATAACGCTTCAAAAGTTCTTGCATTTACCTGTTGTCCGGTAGCCGGTATCACTGGAGCTGTAGGTGGTGTTAAATTAGGATTTTCTAATTGTAAGTCATCGAATACTTTTGTTCTTTCTTCGTTTTGAACTTCTGCCTCTTCTTGATCGAGTCTACTCTCATTTTGTGTAGCACTATCTAAAAACGCTACTGCATTATTATCTATTTCAACATTACCTGATGATCCAACGTTATCGTATGCAAATAATGTTTCAAAAGTTTTTGTTGGCAAAGTTTTTTCGTTATATTGCGGATCAGGAACCTGTGTATCGAGTTGTAACAATCTTTCAGTGATTTCTTCTGGTGAAACTGATTTTGGATCAATTCTAGGTACATCAGTATCACTATCATTTAAATAATTCATAACTCTTGCAAAAGCCTCTCTCTTTTGCGTTAAACCTAATCTACCAACTACACCAGGTGATTGTAAAATATTTGCTGCAGTTTGTATGTCTCTACCTTTAAAATATCTTCTGCCTATACCTAATAATCCAGGAACACCATCACCAATTTTTTTGCCCATTAATAACCCTATTTGTTCTTCTGGGTTAAGAGCATCGTTCCATGCTTTCATTGCTATTGGATCTGTAGCTATTTGACCAAATCTTCTTGCAAGTAAAATAAATAAAGCAGGTGCAAAAGGATTTATTGCAGCAGAACCTCCAAGCACCATGGCTCCTGCAAATGAATTAAGACCACCTAATTGTAATCTTCTTTGCATAAATGTAGAAGTATCTGCAATAGGTGTATCAGAGACTGCTTTCATGTAAGTTATAAATCTTTCAAATTCTTTTGCTGGACCCCTTCCACCTAATATCGCTATTAATTTTTCTTTTGCTTCATCTTTACTTGGGTCTTGAATTCCTAACTCTCTTAAAAATCTGTTGATATTAAATCTTGCAGTATCTTTTGCACCAAATTTAATTTTTTGTGCATCTAGAATACCACCTCCTCTTCTAACTTTATCAATACTAAAATCTAAAATCTCTTCTCCGCTTCCTTTCGCAACATTTTGCATCGCTTGCATAACATCTACAGTGCCGTTTATTCCTGTTCTTACAGTAGCATCACCTGCTATTTCATCCATTAACGTTCTACCACCTGGTGTTAACGATGAATCAAAACCTCTGTAAAAAGTATTAAACATCCATCTAGCTTTCATTGCATTAAATAATGCTTCGCCACCACCTTTTGTTACTCCGATTGCTTGTCCAGTTTTTTTTGAAATAATTTTATCAGCTCCTAACAATTGTCTTAATTGTGTAATAGATTGAGAATCTCCATGAGTGAATACATCGTTTGCAAGATCCCTAAAAAAAGATTGTGCTTTGCCTCTTTCAAGACCACCAATACCTGCAAGTGCTTTGTTTGTAAATTTAGTGTTATCAAATGATCTAAATATTTTTGTAATATTAGCTCTTTCATAAAAATTCATTAAAGTAGCAAATGTATCGTTTGCTCTGTAAAGTTGATTTTTAAGATCTGTAGCTTGTTTTAGTTGCAATGCTAAATTAGCATCCGCAGTTTCTTTACCTGCAGTGGCTGCAAGATTCTCATACGCAGTTTTAAATGCTTCATCCTTAAAAAAAGTTTCTTTTGTAATGTTTTTTCCAAACATATTTAAATCCGTTTCAAGTCCCTCTCTCAAAGCCCATAGTGAAGGTCTAATATTTTGATATGCTGTATCTTCAATAGCTCTATTCATGACTCTCATTAATTCTTTATATTGAAGTGGTGAAACCATATCATCTAATGAATTTACATATCTATAAAAAACAGTTAATGGGTCTCCAACTTGTAATAACTTTTCTATTTCTTTCTGTGGTAAATCTCCAAAAGCATCAGTGGCGTATTGTCTTAAACCAGGAACATTGACCGCTAATCTATCAACCATATCTTTTGCAAATTGTTTTGTTCTAGTTAACTCAATGACTTTTGGATTCCCAATAAAATTAGCTAATGATTCAAAACCTGTGTAAGCATCATTTATTAATTTTGAATTTTGTTTGAAAGCTTCATCCGCTTGTTTAAAGACAGCTGCTGACAACAAACCTGTTTTAATTAAAGGTCCATAGTTTAGTACACTTGTATTTAAATAATTTTTACCTGCAGCACTTTCTGCACCCTGCAAAGCCTCTTTACCAATACCATTAATAAAAGGCATGATACCAAGGACTTTAAAAAATTTGTTTGCAAAACCACCTAATAGCCCAACACCTTCTTGAGCAGTCATGACTAATGGAATTGGTAGACCTTTATCTCTAGCAATACCAACTAATTGTTTTGCATCTTTTGATTTGGCTCCAATAGCAAGTCTACCTAATTTACCAAGACCTTTTGTAATAAAAGGTGTTAAGGTTGCTGCACCTGCATTCCAAGCCAAAGCTGTAAACATAGCATCAGATGCATTAGCCATCATATTCGTATTAACTTCTTTTGGTTTCATATTTTCAAGATCAGAAGCTATTGCGTCCATGACGGAAACACCAGCAGTTTCATTTAGTGCATCATAAGTCACTGATCCCACACCAGCTCCTGCTGTGCCTCCTAATACTGATTTTATTTCTGTTCTTCCTAAAGGGCTCGCTAATACTCGACCTATAGTCGGATCAGCTGCTTTTGCTAAAAGTTTGACAGCACCACCCAATAACTTAAATCTTCCTGGTAATCTTGCTGTTAATTTATCTGCAAAGTTATTGAAAATTCTTGATCTTGGAAAAAGGCCCGTATCTTTATTACCAGGTATTTTAGACTTAGCTGCACTAAAAATTTTTTTTCTATCTGATACGTATGGATATATAGATCCTATCAAGTCACCAGCTAATATAGCTGTATTTCTACCTTTAATCATACTATCTTCTTGTTGCAATTTAACTCCTATTGGATCTAAAGTTGCAGCATCAATTGTGGCTACATCTTGAGCTGCACCTAATCTTTGTGCTTGGATTTCTGATGTAAGAGGCCCCGATAAAAGTCCTTGTCTTATAGCCTCATCAACAGCTCTTCTTTGTTGTGAATTTAATTTACTCGGATCAAATGTTTTTTCGTCTATTTGTTTTTGTATCTCAGCTATTGTTGCCATTATATTGTTCCTATAATTTTATTAATCTCGTCTATTCCTAAGGATTTTCCTAGTTGTTGTTCTAATCCCTCCTGACCTTCGAATTCAATAAAATCTTTTAAAGCTCTTAAATCTTTTAAAGTGCTATCTAAACCACCTGATGCTTTGAATAATTTTTCCTGTCTTCTAATGTCTGCTCTTAAGCCCCTTGCAATCGCTCTAATAGAAGCTTGTACGTCAGCACCAGAACGTGTTAATGAGAATATATTAACGATTTCTCGAGCAGCATTAATATCTCTTTGTGTTAATCTGTCTTGATCTTTAAATGTGTTAGCAAGTGCGTACACAAGTTTTGTTTCATACACAGCTAATGCTTCTTGATCTTCTCTGTTTAATCCAGAATAAAATCCCTTTGTGCCTGAAGCCTCAAGTAATCTTTTTCTAGCCTCTGCCAATAAGCCTTTATCATCTTTAAAGTTACCTATTTCAATCGCTTTTTTATCTGCATCATATTGATCTTTTGATATATCACCAGCAGCTAAAGCTCTATCCAAAGCTTTTATTTCATCATTTGCTAATCTTCTTAGTTCTGACAATTCTTGGTCAACGTTTTTGATAGTGTCTCCACCAAATAATTCTTTTCCAACTCCTGTAAGTCTTCTTGTAAATTGGTCAATAACTAAACCAGCACCTGCTTTTACCTTTTGACCTTTATCTTCTTGATCTAAAATACTTAATACTTTGTTAGTTGTAGATAATGCATCATATCTATTTCCTAAAATATCTTGAATATCAAATAGTCTGTCGTTAATTTGTTTTTGTGCAAAAAAGTTTTCAAATTTTCCGATTACTCGACCTTCACTATCTTTAATAACTCCACCCTGTGCTACTGGCACAAAAATTTCTCTAGTGCCCACAACTCCTGCAGGAATTGTTACAGTACCATCTTTTCTTTGGAATCCCATAATATTACTCAACTCACCATTAGGTAATCTTATTTGAATAACTCCTCTATCTTGTTCAGGATTTTCAATATTAGCACCTTCATTTAAAAATTTCATATGATCCATCGCAGCATTTAAAGATGCTTCTCTTGCGTTCTGTCTAAGCTCACCCTCTTTTAATTTAATAGTAGCATAATTATTTACAGCTGGACCTAATGCTTGACCAAGAACCTCTAATGCCCCACTAATTCCTGCTCTTGCAGTTGTCCCTGTTAATAATCCTGATGCTAGATTAGCTAAAAACACAAGATTCGCTTGTGACCCTCTATTTTGATAAACCTCATTATAATATCTTCGAGCTAATTTTATTGTTTTGTTAAATTCTGCATCATCAGATGATCCACCTTTTAAAATAATATTAGTGCCATCAGCGTCTGGTTTTTCTGTAGCTCCTGTTTCTTTGTCCACTTCAGCCCTTGCTAAAGCACTTGCACTATCCCCGCCTCTTCCACTATCTACCTCAGGTGTAGTTGGTGGAGGAGCTCCCATATCTGCTCCGCCGCCAGGCGTTACACTACTATCTTGTATTTTGGTTAAACTTGCGGTGCCATCAGCAGATTCAAATTTTTCATTTAATAATTCATCACCTTCTGCTTTTAAAACTCTTCTATTAGGACGACCTGCTCCTGGATTTGGTTCTCCAGGTTTAAGTGCTTGTTTTGGTTTAATAGGCTCAGGTGGTTTTGGCACAAATTTTCCGAATAGTTCTTGATCACTTACACCTTCACTAAAAATATCAGTGGATTTTAATCTATTTTGTCTAATAAAATCCTCACGCTCTTCAGGACTCATAGCATTAATTTTTTTTCTAAGTTCTATCCCGGCCTTTGTTCTGTCAGCAATCGCAAGTAAAGTTCCAATACCAACTGCAGATGGTAAAAAACCAATTGTTCCTAAGGCTGCAGCTCCAGGTAATTTAGTAGCTCCGTATGCACCAGCTAATTGTAATGGCATTTTGTATGGTGAATCTTTCATGCCAAACGCATCTGCTAACATTCCTGTTCCTTCAAATCCTACATATGCTGGTATATTAGCAATACCTGCTCCAAATCTTACAGGTCTACTACGCATTACATTTTGCATAAAAGTAGGTTTAGGCGGACCAAACTTTTCTAGATTTATTGGAGTAAAAGGGCCTTGGCCTCGTACGACAGCAGGAACTTGTGGAACAATTCTAGGTTCACCAACCATAACTCCAGTCTGTGCATGTAATGGTTTAAGGTGGCCTTTTTTAAGTGCCTGTTGTCTAAACATAGGTCTATTTAAAACTTTGTTCATTTAATCTCCTATGTTTGGTTTTGTTGAGATCCTTGATAAGCTGCAAATGCTCCTATACCTGTACCAACTGCTTGTGCTAAGGGACTTGGTCCTGGTGCTGTGCCCATCGTAATCCCTGATCTAGACGTAGGACCTGCAGCATACAAGTTTTTTAAAAATTCTGCTCTTTGATAAGGTTCATATATTTGTTGTAATTCTGATTGTCTCTGTGCATCTAATGTTGCCTGAGCTAATTGTCTTTGTAATCCACCGGCAGCCATTAATTGTTGTAAATCAGCTTGAGACATACGTTGCTGTTGCGCACCTAAGGCACCTAATTGTTGTCCCGCTGCTAATCCTATTTGTTGTTGTCTTTGTGCTCCGCCTAAAGCTGTTTGAAAACCTTGTGCTAACGATCTTCCAATATTACTTAATGTTCTACCTTGAAGTTCGGCTTGTTGAACACCTTCTCTTCCGCCACCGAATGCACCTGCTCCAATTGCTTGTGCACCTAATTTGTTTTGCATTATTTGACCTTGTCTTGCAATTTCGTCAGTTACAAATGATTGGAATGGGTTTAAAAATTGTTGAATATTTGGACCTGCTGCTGCACTTTGTATCTGTGCAATACCTTGTTGAACTGTTGGAGCACCAACACCTGTCACTCCTGCTGTTGTAATTCCTTGTCTTTCAAGATCTCCCAGTTGGGCTACTTGTATATCAGGTAAATCGACAGGTCTATCTGCTATCTGCCTAGCGATATCCATCAATTCTATTTTACGTTCTTCAATACCAGGAGCTTCTCTTACAATCGATGTTTGTGTCGATGGTGTAGTAGGTGCAGATGGTCTTCCTCCTCCAAAAAAACTCATATTATATCCATTTCTCTAATTGTACGTGTTTCTTTTTCCAACCCCATTGTTTTGATACTCTTTCCCAACCAGGTCTTGCCATTATACTTAATCTTTTACAATCATTATGTTTTGCAAAATTTGTAATCTCATTTACTAAATTAGTCTCCCACAGCTCTCTTCTTTTACCTGTGCATATTATTATTTCATATTGAGAATAATTTGGCAGTGATGCAATTCTACCAATGCAAACACCAAATACTTTATTTTCTTCTGATTCATCAGAGCCAAACATAATCCAACATTGCATTACGTCTTTTTTTAATTCTCTAAAGACCCACTCAGCATCTGCGTATTTACCAGAAAAGGTTAATGCTTCTGTAACCATGAACTCCATTAAAGGCCAAAATCTATCTATGTCCTTTGGTTCAATAGGTAATACACTTACTAGTGGTTTAATTTTCTTTTTGTTTGCTGTTCCCATTTGCTTCCTTTAATAAATCAAAGACACGTTTGTATCTTCTTTGTTGTTCATAGAAGTATTGGGCACCTTTTTCTCTCATATCCTTCATGCTATTTGGATTAGCTCCAGCTATGATTCCAGCCCCTAATACTCCATCTGCTCTTGTAACAAACTCTCCGTCTGCTAATTGAGCTAACATTGTATCTTCGTCCTTATCACCTACTCCTGCTCCGTCTTCAACATAACCTGTTGCTCTAACATAATTAGTAACATCGTTTTCATCGTGAGTCATTTTTGATGGAAGGTAATTTACACCACCTTCATTAAATTTATTTATAGCAGCTATGCCACCTACTTTTAATCTTTGCACTGGCATCGAATAGGCACCTACTCTCCTATCACCTAAACCTTGTTCTTCTGGTTTATAAATAGATTGATATTCTTTTTCTTGCCCGGTTTCCGGGTCAATGAATTTAAAACTCCTTTGCTTTGCAAGTTCAAGATAACTCATATTGTAACCCGGTGAATAAATATCTGTTGGTGCAGGATCAAAGGCACCCATTAAAAATGGAACACCACCTGCTAGTGCTGCAATTTTAAATGGATCGTATTCACCTTTTTTATCTCTTAATAAAATATCTGTTATACCCCTACTCTCTGCACCTGTTCCGCCTGCGCTTTTTGGAAATTGTGACATTGTCTGTGTGGCTAAACCTGTGTCTCCAAAACCTGTCATTTGTTGTGTAGTGTTTACAGGAGTTGGTGTTTTTACTTGTGGAAAAAATTTTGATTGTAGAAAAGCAGGTTGACTTGCTTGAAACTTTGCTACTGTTTCAGGACTTCCAAAAGTATTTAATCCAGTGGTCCCTAAACTATAACCTGTATAAGCACCCAATGCTGTATTTAATAGTCTGTTAATGCCAGTTATACCCTGATCNTTTGAGGATCTGTATCCTCGATATCCTCCATAAGCAGCTAATGCGTAAGGTATTAAAGCTTGAATTGCCATATTTAAATATATTCTCCTTTTAGATCTAAGTATGAGATAATAGCATTTTACTTGATTGTGATCAACTCATCAGCAAATTTACCTGTATATTGGTGTTCGCCTACATGGGTTATTTCATCAAGCACATAAGCATGGCATTTGCCACCTATGTCCTTCCATAGCCTACAAAAGCCGAAATCCTCACCTAAATAAGTCTTATCTATAGGATCATGTATTGTATCAAAAAAATTCCACATATTCTTTTTAAAAATTACTTTACTATTTATAACTGTGCTTTGTCTTATTTCTTTTTGTGGGTATGCCTTAATCATCTTCTCAAAAACAGATCTTTTAATTAACATCGCTCCTGTTGGGCTATGAGTTACCTCTATAACTCCGTTGTTCAATTGGATATCTTTTTTGTTTGGTACTCTCATTGGGTAAGTATTTCCAGCTTGAGCTAGTTGTTCTGCAGTCTTAACACTACCATCTTTAACTTGTGTTAAGGATTTGTCCCACAAAAAAGCTTTTAATGGGTATGGGACAGAAATAACATCTTTATCAGCCTTAATCATTTTAAATATAGTTGTAGGATATAAAAATATATCAGAATCAATAAACATTAAATGAGTAGCTGGTGAATCAAGAAAAGCAGATACGCATAAATTACGTCCTTGAGTAACTAACGATGATTTAATTAATGAAAACTCAATAGGTATTTCTCTTTTATGGCATGCCTTAGTTAGGCTTATTATAGCATTAACATAATGCATAGAGACCTCTGAATGGCAAGGTGTTCCTATAAATAGGTGTATATCTCCCTTATCTTGAGTTTTATTATTAATTTCTTTAATGGTTTGATAAGTATCCTCGTTAGCATAAACTTTATGTTCCTCATTTGGTTTTTTTTTCCAAATAGGTTTTCTTACCTCATCATGATCATAGCCTTGTGGATTGTCGTTCATCTAGAGCTCCTTTCAAAAATATCTCCCACTCTTTTCCTTTTTTATCCCAAGAATAAAATCTTTTAGCAAACTTTTGTTGCTCTTCAATATGTTGTTGTACATAATTTTCATGTAAACTGGCACAAGCCATATCTATAGCGTGTGCAAATCTTTCTGCTAATGCTTGTAAATTATTTGTATAATTTACGTAAATAGGCCATTCAGAACAAGTTTCAAATAAAGCACCAAAATTAGTTGTGATTAAATACAATCCTGAACTCATCGCTTCTAAGGCACCGATACCAAACGTCTCCTCAAAAACACTTGGGTGAGTCCACATTTGATAATCTGTCATTCGCTCTAATATATATTCATGTGGTTTGTAACCCATATAATTAACATTTTTTAAATACTCTGCTTGATCAAAAAGTGGTTTATATAAATGTTCGTTCTCTTTATGAAACTCATTACCATATATTTTTGTGCTTGAATAAACATCTAATGTAACATTGGAAGTTTTTACATATTGCATTGCACCCAACAACACATTTAAACCTCTCCAAGGAGTAGAGTGATATAATAACTTTATGGGTTCACCTTTTTTATAAATTTTTCTTTCTGGAAAATGGTAGCACCCATTTTTAATTACCATACTTCTTTCAGTTGGAATTCTAAAGTAGTGTCTAAATTTTTCATAATTCCAATGTGAGTTGAAAACGTACCAATCATATTCTGTATGTCTATTAGGATTATTAAAAAATTCAAAAAGGTTGGGTTGATCGTAAGAGTTTTTTTGCCAAAGTATATTTAATTTATTTGGATGTAAAGGAACTTTACCAGGTATAGATGTACAAATTTGCACTTGATCTAATAAAGAATTATCACAATTCTTATACAACATTTCTAGTTGTAGTTCAGTTCCGCCTCGTGGTTGCATTATTTTTTAGTGCTACCAAACAAAGTAAGTTTTGCAACAGTAATCTCTACATGTTGTGAAAAATCATCGGCAGTTGTATCAGTATTTGGATCTGCTACATCAGCATCAAAAGCAGCTTTAGATTCGTAAACCTGTCCTGTTTTTTTGTGCTTAATGATTTCCTTAGCTTCTGCTGGTATTCTTGGTAAGTCTTCACTCATATTTATCTTCCTTGTTTGTTGTATTTCTTATACGATCTTTTTTCATTTTTGTTAAGTCTTTTTTTATGGCGACCAGGCCTCTTCCTAGGTTTTGGTCTTGGTACAAAGTTAACAAATTTTCTTTTAGCCATTTTGTTGTGATCTATCTAACAGAGCATATGATACTATTCCTTGTATTTCGTTTGCAGTCCCTGCAGTCATTTTTAAAATATCTCCTGCTTCAAGCACTAAAGTATAATTTATAATATCTTTTGTTGTAGCTCCTGATACTGATTCATTAAATATTCTAAACGTTGCAGTTGCAGAGGTGTCTGTGACTTGTACACTTAAGTTAACACCACTACCTGAACCATTGTTAATTTGTATTTGTTTTATTAAAATAGTTGCATCCGAGGGACAAGTTAGAACAGATGTAACTCCTGTAGTGGTTAAGTCTATACCTTGGTTTTTATATTGTATTGTCATGATGTAAACCAGTTAAAGCTGTCTTGCTCTTCTTTTAATTCATTTTGAAAAGAAAAATTTAATTGATTTTTTAATGTATCTATCGCTTCAATTATTTGCCTTTGGTTAGAAGACTCATATTTTTCTTTAGGTTCAGGAACAAATATATTTACTTTAGCCATTATAAATCCTCATAACCTGTTGCAGCTCTACCTGGCATTCCATAATTACCAGAACCTCCTCCACCACTAGTTGCTCGAGCTGCATCTTGTGGTGTTGGCACATTAGATCCAAATTCACCTTTATCTATTCTTTGTTGTAAATCTCTTGTTGATTCTCTGTTAATCACATCTTGTAAACCCCTGTTTGCTATTTTATTTTTTATAGCAGCCAAACCTGTAAATCCTAAAACCGGTGGAGCAAGATTTTGAACTAAACCACCAATTACAGGTATTTGTCCTGCAAGGCCTAATTGCTCTATGCCTATTTTTTTAGCTGCTGCCTCCATGACTTTGTTTTTAACCACGTTAGCTGCAGCAGTTTGAGCTATTTCTTTTAATCCTACTTCTCTACCTTGTGGAACTAAGTTCATCTGGTTTGCCATAGGTGAAATACCTGTCATGGGTGTAATACCTGTTGGCACTGAAGGTTGATAATTTTCAAAGTTCTGTTGTGCTTGTATGTTTTCTATTTGCGCTGCAATTTGTGCTTCTATCGGATCCATTATCTTTGTCCATCTGGTTGAATATCAGCTCTGAAAGTTCCGTATCTCCAACTTTCATCAGTTGATGTGTTTTCTACTTTTAAACTTGCAAATCTTGTTCTTGCTCGTGTATCCACTTTATCTGTGCTACTTGTAATTGTAAATGGTCCTAAAGGTGATGATGCTGCGGTGTCCGTTGGAAAGTCTTTTAAGTTAATAGTAATTTTAGCATTACCAGATATTAATTTAAAATCAGGAACAAATCTTCTCATCGACATAAAAAATTGACCATTACCTTCAATATCTAAATCAAACGATCCAGATTGTATGAACGCTGGTATGGCAGTCTTATTTCCCTCATTATCCACTTGATTATTACCTATCTCATGAGCGTAATACAAACTTGATCCGTTTACATTTGTTACACCTTGTATGGTTGGAAATGTAGGTGTGCCATTTTTATTAAATTCTGTAGCATAAGGTACATCAAATAAAGTAGCATCAAACCATGAAGTTCGTGCCAACGTGCCTGTTGTCCAAGTTCCCTCATCATAATTATAAGTAACAATTCTATCCACTTCGCTAGAGCCTTTTTTTGGATAGAACCAATTAATTTCTGAGTATAAATTATTTAACCCTGCATTTACTAATTCACCATCAGTATAATTAATTCCAAGATTGTCACCTTTATCAGTAAAAACAAAATCTTCTACTAAACAAGGTAAACTTTTTACAGTTCCGTCAAACACAAAAAATCCTCCTGCTTGTCCCATCCAATAAACTGCACCATCTATATACTTAATACTATTTTGACCTATGGCACCACAATTGGAGCCGACCTGTCTTAAAGAAAATGTAAAAGGTGGGCCAACAAATTGTAACATGTAAGCAGAAGTATCTGTTAATATAAGTATATAGTCTTTACCTTTTGCAGCCCCTACAATTTTAGTGCCCGAATCTAATCTTAATGTNCCTGCCGTATTGATGGAGGTAGGTGTATAATCAGATAAATTTTCCTGATCAGAAAATCTAACAAACATTTTATCTTGTGTTCCAGCTGATCCTATTGTTGTTTCTGTTCCTAATATTATTAAGTGTCTATCCCTATCAGACACAATCGATAAAACTGATGCTGTAGGTGCATTTGTAACAATAGTAGCTCTTGTTTCTAAAGCAGTAGCTGATGAAGCAATAGGATTCCAAGAAAAAGTTTTTCCATTTTTAACTGTTGCAATTAAAATTTGTCCAAAATTATCTAAGGACCAAGCTGCAGGATCTAATATTACACTGCTAGTTAAAGATCTCTCACCCCAAGCTGTATAGTATTCAACTGATGCTCCAGAAGAATGAGCTGATCTAGTGCCTGCCACATCTCTAGTAATGCCAGTCAAATCATTAGATGAAATACCAGTGTATGAAATGAATTCAGCACCTACTTTTATAACTCCACTTGTAGGAAACCCTGTTGTTGATGTTAAAGTAATGCTTGTTCCTGATCCACCCGTTCCAGCAGTATCGTCATTCAAAGAGCCATTTAAAGTATTTGTAACTCCTGAAGCTCCACCAAACGTTGAGGTGCCCCAACCATAACCACCTGTTGAAGATGTAGGTCCAACTTTTTCATAAGGATTGATAGTAGCTGATCCACTTGCAGATACAGTAGTTCCTGCATTTGTTGCCATTGTAATTGTGAAAGTATCATTTGTAGGCACACTAACAACTTGAAAAGTGTTTGTCGTAAAATCAGAGGCACTATATCCAGCTCCTGTTGGAGGAGTCACAGATGTAAATGTAAATAAATCACCTGCTAATAAACCATGAAGCGTTTTATTAACAGTGACAGTAGAATCATTGTTAGTAGTGCTAAAAGTTGCTCCAGTGATAGCAGTGGCCAAAGGTGTAATATCATAGAATTCTTCACCATAATAAATTAAAAGAGCTTTTGTAGTTCCTAAAGCTGCATAAATATTGCCATCTAAATCGGCATAAACATGTTGCGCTCTTACAGCTCCTACAAGACTATTAGCTGTTAGTTGTTCCCAACCACCGATCTTTTCTGGTAAGCCGTATCTAAATCTTACATTATCTCCGTCTACCCACTGACCCTCAGCTCCTACATCAGTGACTTGTTTATTAAATCCAGGTCTTATTACTACGTTTGTTAATGGCATGCAGAATTATAACATATTTATTTCACTTCATAAACATTTGCACAGATATTCTAGGGATTATGGGGCTCAATACAGTATTAACTTTATGGTCAAAAGGGGATTTTACTATGACTAACGAATTGCCAGTAATGGGTAAAAACCCATGTGCTGCTGTATCTGCAAACATAAATTCACCTCCCCATTGTTGATTCCATCTATGATTAATATAGTAGGTAGCACCATATTTCCAATTTCTGTCGTTATGCCAATTTATACCAGAACCTTTTTGCATGAAATGAATAGTCGTAGTCATATGACCTAAATTAGGGATTTGGAAAAATGGATTATGTTTTACTAAAGTTTTTAATTTTTCAAATGGTGGATAGTTAGATACTTCTACTCTTTTTGGAGAACTTAGGTTATCTGTTAAATTTTTATCCCATAATTTTTTTGCATCATGTAAATTTATTTTTTTTCGCTCTTTTATAATTGCATTGTGTATGCCTTTGTAAGTTTCTTCATCTAAGAAATTTTGTATCCACCAAATTTTACCAGGTATTGAATATGATAAATTCACAATTTTTTGCTATTAAATCTAGGCTTGAATTTTAAATTTTCTAACATATAAAGATTTATATATAACTTATTTTAATTATGAAAGAAACAAATTTTGATACACAAATATCTAATTTAAAATTTCATATTAATGGTTTAGTTCCAAAAGAAGTTTGTAAATATCTTATAGATTTTTATGAGAATAATATTGATTATGCTTGCCCTGAGTCAAGCTATAAATATAAAACTAAAAAACGTGAAGAAGATAATTTTAAATGTTTGAACTTGTCTCAACTTTGTTTACATGATTCAAAATATAAAAAACCCTTAGAATTAGCAAGCAGGTACATATCTATCATGATAACTAATTACGTCCTACATATTCAAAAAATTATTTGTCCTACATTTGACAAACAATTAATATCAAAATCTAATAATATTCGAATCTTAAAATATGAAAAAGGACAATCTATAAAAGATCATTGTGATGTAGATGGTACTATAAGAGCATCTTGTACTTTAAATTTAAATGAAAATTATGAAGGCGGTGATTTTAGATTTTTTGATGGTAAAATTAAACATTCTTTTAAAACTGGAGATTGTATGATATTTCCTGCAGAACCTATTTGGATACATGGGACTGAACCAATAACTAAAGGAACAAGATATTCAATTAATTGTTTTTTACATCAATGACAAATAGAACTGCAAAAATTGAAAATTTTATCGGAATATATGATGGATATATTACTAAGGAAGAATGTGACAAAGCAATAAAAATATTTGAACAAGAAGCTCAGTTTAAACGTACATTTGACAGAGCTTTTTTTGAGGGCTCTGATGTACAAGATAAAAAGGACCAACAATTTTTTGCACAACCACACAATATAGATGTTTGGTGGGATGATTTAAAAACTATGATTGTAAACTATCAATTAGCTTGGGATCATTATAGTAAAAATACAGGTGCAAAACGTGCTTATAGTAATATAGATTTTTATTACACTAATTTAAAAATTCAAAAAACTTTACCTACAGAGGGATATCATCTTTGGCATATTGAACATAATAAAGGTTATAAACTTGAAGCTAGAGCTTTTGTTTTTACAATATATTTGAATGATGTCGAAGAAGGAGGAGAAACAGAATTTCTACATTTTTCAAAAAGAGTAAAACCTAAAGCAGGTAGAATTGTTATCTGGCCTGCACCTTTTCCTTACTTACATAGAGGAAATCCACCTTTATCTGGCAAAAAGTATATTTTAACATCTTGGATGATGCTAAGATAATTATGATTTTTAAAAAAATAAGAAAAGCTGTAAAAGAAAATAAATGCTTACTTATAAAAAAAGCTTTAAGATTAGAAACTTTTAGATTAGATTTTAATTTTGACACTATGTTAGCAATGTGGTCAAAAAATAATACTTTACACTTTGAAAGTAAATTAAACCAGTTTGTAGGTCAAATAAGTAATGTAAATCAATTGTCTATTTTTAAACCCTTTATCACTTATGTTGAAACTAATTTAAAAGATTTATTTGAAATTGGTAATTTGGATTTTTTTTATTCTTTAAAAGGTGAAGTGGGTCCTTCTCATTTTGATAAAGAACATGTTTTGATAATAGGTGTTAAAAATGTAACTTATTATCATCTAGACAATAAAGATTTTAAAGTAGAACCTGGTGACATATTATACATACCAAAAAATTACTTACACCATGCTTTTTCTGCAAGGGAAAGAATTATTTTAAGTCTATCTATTTGGAGAAAAGATTAAGAAGAATAAGAAGTAGGTCTTTCACCTAATCTAGCAATTTTATCAGATTCACTTTCACCATCTACATTATCATTATCCCAATTAGATTGTAATTGAGATAGATGAGCTGTGTCCCATCTAGAAATAAAATCTTGAAAATCACCTAAGTTAGCCTCTTCCCAAGTGCAATGTGGAGTCTGATCTCTGTGTTCTATGGTATCGCTAGGTGCAAATGTTCCATATTGAATAGCCCAAATATTTGAAAACTTAGATTGATTCCAAAAATCATCATCCTCAATCACATAAAAAGTTCCTGAGGCATCACCACTTTTTTTAATTATCATTTTGTCTTCAAATACTACTGTCCATTTACCACTGCTTGCCATTTTTTCTCCTAAGTTTTTATTATATAAATTACTGCTAAATAAGGTTGAAGAACCGAAGTTGAATCACCCGTAAAAGTTGCACTCATATTGTGTTGGTGACCATCACCGCTACCAGCACTTCCTGTATTTGAAGTCATGGCATTGTTACCATTACCACCTCCAGGTGCATTCGCATTTGTACGTGCAGCACCTCCAGAGTGTGAGTGCGATGCAAGTTGTGCTGTTGATAAAGTTGCATTGGCTGTCGTTCCTCCAACATTACCTGTTGATTGGACAGTGTTCGCTCCACCAGTTGATGCCAAAGCTTTAGTTCCAGATTTTCCTATTGCTACGTTGTCTTGCAAATCAGGTAAGTTAAAAGTAGATGCACCATCACCTGTTCCATAAGTTGTACCTACAATTGCAAATAACGCAGAATAAGTAGTTCTTGAAACAGCTGAACCATCACATTCTAAAAAACCAGATGGCACTGAAGAAGCAGACCAAGGCACAATAGTAGCCGTAGGTATACCTTCAATACCCGTAAGATTTGCTCCTGTAAAATCATATCTAGTTGCTTCATAATTTGACATATTATTTCTCCATGTAAGTCCAGCCAACATTTGAACCAGAATAAACTAATCCAAAACCTGCACCTTCAGTGTTGACAACTAAGTCTGAAGACGCATTTGCAATTTTAGAACTATTTCTTCCTACAGTCAACGCGTTGCTGTCAAAGTTAAATCTTGAATCAATAAAATGAACTTCATCACCTACTGCTGGTGAAGCAGGGAGCGTTGCTGTCACAGCTCCTCCTGTAGTGTCCACAAATAATTTTGCTCCAGCTTGGATAGTTTCTGATGCAGTTATTGTTCTCCATTTTGCATATTCATTTGCTTTTTCAACATTTGTTCCATCAGCATATAAAACATAACAATTACCTTCACATAAGAGAACACCAGTTCCAGATGCCGTTTTGAAAGTCAAAGTGTTACCTGCGTGATCTGTTCCGTCTACAACATTATAAACTTTTTCAATGCTGTTTGGTACAGTTACAGTTCTATTAGCAGCTAAAGTTCCAGTAAGTTTTATTGTTGCATTTCTAGCATTAGAAATAGCACCATCACTCATAGCAAGAGCAACATCAGATGATGCTACATCAATTGCCTCATAACCTGCAATAGCTTGTTGAACTAAATTTAAATTTGTATTTGTTTTATCACCCCAAGTACCGGCGTTTTCACCGGTAGCCATCAATTCTATTTTAAGATCACTTGAATACGATGATGCCATAAAAAATTCTCCTTAATATTTTATATTTTACCTTATCTAAGCAGCCAAATCAACCTCAGTCCAAACATTAGCTACCCCCAAATTAACCTCTTGCCATGGCGTTATATTAGGGCTGCCTATAGAGCTTGTCAATGATAGGCCTGTAGGGAAAGCATTTGCATTAGATGTTGTGCCCTCTTCACCTAAAGACATACTCATAGATAAACCAGAAACACCTACTAATACTTGAGGTAATTCAGTGATTGAGCCAAGACTAGATGTTAAAGCCTGTCCTGTTACAGGTTCTGTTGTTGTTTGTACTAAAGATTGATTACCCAATGTTGACGTTAAAGATATACCAGTCACGGGCACATCTAAAAACAATCCAGCTGCAACAGTTCCAATTGATGTTGTTGCCGCTTGGCCTGTTGGAGCTTCTGTCGTTGTTTGAATTAAACTCTGCGTTCCAATTGCAGAAGTCATAGTATGTTCAGACACTGTAATTGATAAATCAGCATCTGCCTGAACTGAGTAAACACCAAAAGTTAATGTTAGTGCTTGACCAGTAACAGAAACTGAAACATCAGTAGTGACTGATTCATTTCCAATTGAGGATGTTAAGGCTAATCCATTATTATTTTTTGCCGAATAATTTACACCCCAAGCTAAATTACCATAGGTGTCTCGACCCCAACCTTCACCTATCAAGAAAGTAGGATCTATTGTAGTTTGTCCTGCTGACGTAGATGAACTTATTCCAGTTACAGGAACACCTATATCAATTACTTCTTCTCCAATTGATGTTGTTAAAGATTGACCTGTTGGGTTCGCTAAAGCTGATGTGCCCCCGATAGTTGTGCCCTGAGTTGATGTTAATGATTGTCCGGTAACGGATATATCTGCGTTTGCAGATGTTGTGCTTGATCCTATAGCTGTGCTTAATGCTTGACCTGTAACTTGTTCGAAAGGTTGAAGTTGTCCCCATGCATTAATATTCCATGCGTCTCCACCCCAACCAATTTCAACTATACCGGTAGCTGTTACCTGCCCAATACTTGGGGTAGCACTTATTCCAGTTCCAGTAATTGCAACGTCACCTTGACCTGCCCAATTACCTTGTCCCCAACTAAGTGCTCCCCATGTATTTGACATTCATTATATTCCTTAAGCTATTCTTAAAATTGCTGCAGAAGTAGTAAATGCAGGAAACTGAATTGTAAAAGTTCCTGAGGTTGCAGTTTTATCACCGCCAAAATCTAACACTGCAACTGCGTCTGTAGTATTTGATCCACCAGCAGTAGTAGTATTATAGATTAATGCACCTCTTGCAGTTAAAGTTACTCCTTGAAAAGACAAATCAGCAAAGTCAGTTATAGCTGTATTTGTAGCTAAAGATGTTCCTACATTAACAAGTGCTTTACCTCCAGCAGTGTATCCTGATGGTGATGACACTTCATTTGATGTAGAATATCCTGTAGTTGATTTTCCTAAAGTTGCAGAGTTTGTAAACATTGCAAGTTTATATGTACTTCCGTTTGGAGCAGCTTGAAATTTATGTGCTCCTTCTAGCAATTCTTTTTTAAATGAATTGCATATTGCGTTTGTTGTAATTGCCATAATGGCCTCCTTTTAAATTAATTGTTTGGAGAGGGTGATGGAATTTTAATTCTCATAACACCATCATCATACTCCGCACGTCTTCTTCTACCCATTTGTTGTAGGGCAAAATTTTGTAATTCTTCATTATACTTCCCTTTGTACAGGTTGTATAGATTGTCGGGTCCTTTTAAAAAGCTATAAGCCTCTGCTAAGACACCATGTAATAGCAAGGCCTCTTGATAAGTAGATAAAAAGGTATTATTTGTTGAAGTAAATTGTGGTGGATCCTTAATATAATTAATTTGTATAGTATCTGCAGCAGCAGGTGTTGGAGCCACTAATATGTTAAAATCATCATAATTAGCAAAATACTTTGGTGTGCCTTGTTTACCAGTGCTATTAAATTCTGAAATAAAACTTATGTCTCTTTTTTCTAAAAAGTTTCTTTCACCTCCAGAACCAATTCGTTGTACAGATCTTAACACTAATGAATCAGCTGGTATTGATACAGCTCTATTTCCAGCGGTAAAATTTGATGTTGCATATTTTCTTAAATCATCATAATCGACCTTACCTGCTATATCTAATTCAACATGTCTTATAAAATTTTGAATAATAGAATCAGTTAAAACAGAACTACCAACCTCTGTATAATCTCTAACTTGTGTCAAAAAAATTTGCATGTGTTATTGACATTACGTAATATTTACCTCCACTAAACCAACTGAAACTCTTGCTTGTCGTCTAATATTTTGAATACTTGGATCCTCTGGAATCATACTTTGCATTATTATAGTTTCTCCATTTCTTATAACAGGGAACTCTTGTGTTCTAAAAGCAAATTGACCAGGTAAACTTAAATCCGCTACAGCAACTGAAGCTCCACCACTATCTGAAATAGTACCATCTCCATCTCTTAAAAATTGTTGAGAAGGTTGTTGAAACTTCATTACTCTTGGATCTCTAAGTGCTATTGCATCAGCTGTAGTACGTCTTCGTCTTATTTGTGGATGTTTTGGTTCAAATTCTGTGTAATGTACTAAAGAGCCATTCCATTCCTTAACCATTTCTTCATAAGGATATTCCATACCCGATCTATCAGATATTGCTTTTGATCTTTTACCTGTTGCGTACGTTGCCATAATTAAACTCCTGAAGGATAAAAAGATTGTGGACTAATATAAACAGAGGTTCTTTGACCATCTTCGTCTAAAGCTCTTTTTAATTCATCTTCATAAATAATTTTATTTTGTTGAACTAATTGTGGATTTATCTTCATGGATAAATAATATCCTAAACCAGCAGCCATACATGGTAAAAATCTATAAGCCACATCTGCATCATTTGTATATGCACCTGCATCTTCAATTCTCTTAATAACGTAATATTTTAATGCAGTATAAGTATTTAAATCTGGTGTTTGATATAAGTTTATAACAGGTCTTTTTTGTCTATCTACGTAATATTGCGCAGGTGTTCCTGTAGAAAATTTATTAGGTAGAGCAGCATAAGCAGATCTATCAATTTTGGTCAAAGACACATCTTGTGTTGAAGAACTATCTGATGCTGTAAGACTTGATGAAATAAAAGCCTCTAATACATCGCTTACATCTTCATTTACTGTATAAGCTGCTTGTCCTGAAACTAATGATTTTTCGTTTAATTCTACTTTCCATAAATGAACACCTCTATTACCCCATTCTGCAAATAATAAATTTAGACTTGTTCTGGCTGATTTTAAATCATATCCTGAGTTAGTTCTCACACCACATCTTTGATATCCCTCTTGAATGATATCATCGATGTTTAAATTAAATGATGTAGTTCCTGAAGTTGCCATTACATTATATCCTTATAGTAATCTGCTAGTCCACCTTCGGTAAATCTTTTACTAGGCACATAATCCATTTTTTTTCTGTTACCATAACTTTCACCCATAATATATCCTTTTGGTCCTGGACTTTTTTTCTTTTTTTTCTTTGACCCCATATCTGCTCCACCACCAGCAGTAAAACCAAAACTCTTTTGCCCTGTTTTTCTTTCTTCTGCTTTTTTTCTATTTTTAAATTTTCTTTGTTTAAAAACTCTTATGGCTCTTTCGTTACCAAATCTTTCTGCGATCTCTACGATGTTTCTACGTCTAGCCATTTTTAAATCCTTTCAATAGGGNTCCATAGTAATTTACTAAGGATTGATTGTTAACTTTTTTACCAGCTAATTCTGATTTCATATACGAACCTATGTAAGGCTCTTGAATCATTTTAGTACCAGGAGCTTTAGAGGTTGTTTCTGAAAAAGCGGCTCTACCCATGGCAGCTTTCATAACTTTCTTTTCCACACCTTTTATGGTGCCTTTATTTTTAGAGGCATAGAATACAGCTTTACCTTCTTTTTCACCATATTGGTCTTTCATAGCCTTCATTATCTTCTTGCCTTTTTTATTTAGTGGCATCAATCCTCCTTTATAGCCCGGGCTTTGTAAGTGTATAACTTATCCTTTTTCCGGTTGTACAACTTCTTAGAGTCTATCACTTTTGATTGAAATGTTCTAGACCTTACGGCTTTTGCGTAAGGATTCTTTGGCTTTTTTTGCAATGTTTACAACTCCCCTTTTGCCCATAACTTTAGCTCTCTGTTCCATTACAGTCAAAATTTGTATTTTTCTTGCAAAAGGTTTGTTAACTTTTTTTACTTTTGCTGCTGTAGCTCTTGCATCAGCATCTGTTTTAAACTTAATCCTGACTGTATCCCTCGGATTTTCATCAGTATATAATCTACGATCAGAGCCTTTTGGTTTTTTTCCTGTGCCTACTTTTGGATCTTTCATGTTAAATCTGTTGCATTACCGATTATTGGTTTATATTTTACCTTACCATCTTCTCTGTATGCCCGCAATAATTGTTTTCTTGGATTATCTGCTACCCAACTGCAATGCACCCATCCACTATTAGGTTCTCCAGGTGTATAGAATTCTAAGATCATTTGATCCCAATCTAAGTTTGATTTAATCCAATCAAAGACTTCAGCATTGTCAACGCCTAAACATTCGAAATCAACAGCCTCTGCACGTGAATGCTGGCTGGTCAAACTCGAACCTATGGCAACACAAAGTTCTGGACTACGATAACAACTCGTCACAGAAACTCTTCCAAAATGATCACGCACTGGCTGCAAAATATTTTCACATAATAATTTTAATTTTTCTATCTGATCAGCATTAGGATTATTATCTATCCCACGCCTAATGGCTGTATCTGATTTGATTAGCTCTGCTAAAGAAAAATTACGTGTCAGCTTCATTTTTTATCCCATTGTTTTCAAAACTTAAATCTTCTGCTTGATCTTTTTCTTGCATGTCATAAAACATATTATCAGAATCTTCTGTTACTAATTTTGTATCTTCTGCATCCCAGTAAGTAGTTTGGACTTTATAGTCAGGCCAACTGTTGTCAGTAGTATAACTATTAACGTGCCACAGGCAACGATTGTTAGGCTGACCAGCATAATTGCCGTTATTAAGAGCCAATATATGCGCACACTTATGTTCTTGAGGTATTTCAGAATGTTCTGTATCCAAAATGTTGGTGTCGGGGCTAGCCCAATCAATGGTAAATAAATATTTTCCATGATAAAATTTTTTATCAATNCCCATATATTTGCCATTTAAACCATCCATCCAGTCAAAACAATGGACACTAGGCCAATAGCTAAANCAATTCCATAATTCGAGTTCTTGTACTTCCATATCTGGAACTTGATATCTTTCGAATTCTTTTTGAAAAAAAGCTGAAATAGGTAATCTCCAATAGCAAGCACCATTTGGCAACATAATGTTAAATAATAAAGCACGACCTGAAATGGAAGTAAGACCNAAGATAACGCAGTCACTACTAAATTTTTTATATTTTGGGTCCATGTCATATAAATATTCCTTCCTTACTTTACAATAAATTGGTGGTATGTTTGCATTTAAATATGCCATTATTTTAAGTGTAATTTTTTAATAGATTTTTCACCCATGTAAACTTCTGTTTCTGCCTTACTACGTATACATTTATAAGACACGTTAGGATTGAACTCCCTCTCAGCAACACGTCTAGCCCTAAGGCACGCAGCCATGTTTTCTTGAATACGATGCTCCTTAATTTCTCCATCCCAAAACATAAGTAAAGCAACAACAACTTCAACCATTATTTAGCTCCGTTTGTATAGCCAAGATCTCTGTTAGCATCTTTTAATTTTTCGATGTCTACCAAAACCTTGTCCATTTGTTTTGTTAAAAATTCTATGTTTACTTTGTTTAGTGCCATTGACTCAATATGTTTGTTTAAACGATCAGTGGTCTTGTATAAATCCTCCAGCATCATGTACTGCTCAGAATCCGCAGGTAATGATCCCATCTGTCCACGTGGCCATTTTATTCTAAACTCCGTGTTCTGTTCAACGTCTTGTTCCATTATCTTGATCTTAGTGTCAGCAATATTGATACGTTCTACAATCTGAAAATAGCCCATCGTGCCAAGTGCTACGATCACGATCAGAGAGGCAACCGTCTTCATAGGCATTTGAACGGCTGCCGACTCTGAAATTGATAAAGGTTTATTGCTCATAAATTATTTTGTCCATAGCCAATCTTTGACTTTTCTGCCTGGCCAACAAATAACTTTCCATATCCAATTCATTATTTTTTTTGCCATGTCTTTATCCTCCTCTATAATCGGATGAGTGCAGTTTCTACAATCGCAATCATAACCGATACATTGGTTAGTATTAACATATTGACCTACTCCTTTACAATGACAAGGATGAGAACATAATGTGCAAATTAACACTTCCATCTTCTTCTCGCTTGTCTTAGTCTAGAGTTAGGATTTGCAGCAGCTTTAGGAAATTTTTTCATTTGTCCCGCTGATCTTGCACAAAACGACTTACGTCTTTTTGCAGCTTTTGATCCAGGTTTTACTTTTCCTGTCACCGCTGTTTTTAATTTAGATCCAGGATTGGCTCTACGATAAGCAGCAACACCTGCTTTTGTCATGCCTGCACCTTTTTCGGTGGGTCTAAAATTCTTTTTATTACGAGCTGGCATCACATCACCACCTCGTTTCATATATTCTAGTTTTTTAAACATTTTATGTAAATGTGATTGTTACTCCGGCAGTGCCAGATATTGTTGCGTGAATTCCATTAGCAAAAAGAATACCAGATCCAGGAAGGTACATATCTAAACCCTCCTCTCCAAATAAATATGTTGCGATGGTAGTGCCACTAACACCTCCTGTTTTAAAGATAATTGATCCACTAGCTGAATTACCTTTTGCTTGTATTGAGGTTAATCTGGCTCTTTTTGTTGTAGGGACCATTTGCGCAGTTCCTGTAGCATGAGCTACCGATTGATCACTTGTAAATGAACCACCACCACTCATAATTATTTATTAGTGGTAGTTAAGTTTGGTCCAGAAAATTTATCCGTTAACAAAGTATACGCTGTAACATGTGTTTTTGTTTTACAGAATATTCCTGCTGGAAATAAAATACCATCCTCTGGAAAATTAAAATTAATTACATCTCCTGATGGAACATCAGCTTGAAACAAAGTTGCCCCTGTATTAGAGGTTGTAGTTAATTCTAGGACTCCTGCACCACCTCCGCTTGAAGCAATTATTATTCCTCTTAACCTAATAGGTTGAGCAATAATAGCTGAAGCACCCGCAGCAGCGTCTGACCTTGTTGCTTGTATATCAGTTTTAAAACTCATAATTCTCCTTTTTGTGGCTCCCGAAGGAGCCACTAATTATTTATTATTGTGCATCAAAAGGTGTTGCAATTGTTCCATTACCAAGTAACTGACCTTCCACAGCATATAAGTTAGCTGCGATTGCAGTAAATTTGATTCTTGAACCTTTCAAACCACCTGTTGTAGCGTTAGATCCGCCAGCTTCACCATTAAGATTAACTTCGTTATCACCTGTTGAAACTTGAAATTGTTTACCAGCTACTGACGCAGTGATACCAACTGTAACAGCACCAACAAATTTGTCAGCAGTATTAGCAGTTTTGATAGTTCCTGTAAAATTGTCAATGAAAAGAATTTCAAAAGTGGTACCAATTGTGCTTGGGTTGTTAGGATCACTTGCTCCTGCTACTGCTGNATCAGCTGNAGCATTNATTGCAGGTATTGTGATTGCAGTTGGTGTNCCTGCAGGATCCATTANNNACAAGTCTTCCTGCNTGATCAGCAACAGTTAAATCNGTTGCTAAAGTTANNGCNNNNACTGCNCCNGGNCCNATATNANTGAAAACCATTTTTTGANCTTACTGGTCCNNNAAANGTTGTNTTTGCCATGATATTNTNCTCCTANTGTATAGCGTTAATTACATCGTCTCTATACCGTCTGCCTAGTCAGTCAATGTAATAATTTATCTAGGTTTTTTTATTATACATAAAAAAAGGGGCGATGTAAAACACCGCCCCTTCTCAAATACTTACGTATTATTTATTAACTAGTTGGTAAGTTTCCGTTACCAAATACACATCTTGGATCAGAAAATCCAAAAGAGTATCTNTCTCTAGCTTTAAATCTTACGTTTCCNGTATCGAAGTCACCTTCCATTGCAGTTTTGATNGGTGATCTAACAAACATNTTTAGTCCGTTAGGCACATCNGTCAANAAGAAGTAAGANTCNGTATCAGNTANNAAGTTNTTNANTACATANCCTTCTGGTACCATTCCCATGCTTCTTANNGCATTGATGTCATTATCTGCAGTTGCTGGTCTCATTGGAGACTTCATAATTCTCTCAGCAGTAAATTGTAATTCTTTTGGAATTATCATTTTTCTACCTTGAGCAGCTATTCTTAAGCCTCTCTCATCAACAAACCCAGCAATGTCAATCAATGACTGCTCAAGTGAAGTCTCATTAAGATCTGATGCAGTTGCAAGAACGTTTGAGAAAGTTCCACCAGTTGCTAATGGGTGAGAAGAATTTATTAAAGATACTCCATCTCCACCAGTTACTGTTGTTACTTGCGCATTGTTCAATACATTTGCAGCTTTCACTTGTTTTGTGTTTGCCATAGATCTTGCAAGAGCTCTTGTGTATCTTGCAGCTAATCTATCATATAGGTTGTCTTCGATTGCTTCCTCAGTGATAGCAAATGCTAAAGCAATTGTTTCATGTGAGTATCTAGCAGTGAAAGTTTCAGTTGCTTGATCAAACACAACTCCAGCACCTTCTTGTTTAGTTGGTGCAGAAGCGAAACCTGCTAACATTACTTCTTCTTCAAAAGCTCTGTCAGATGTTTCAGTAGTATAAATTTCAGCATGCTGATTTTCATATCTACTATACTCCAGGCCGAATAAAGCATTCAAACCTGGCTCTAGTTCTTTGACTAGTTGTGATCGTGATATCGCCATAGTTATTCTCCCTTATTACGCTATGCCTGTACCACTTCTGTAGAAGTGGTTGTTGATTCTAACCAATATATTAGCATTTGATGTTGAAGTGTCAGAATTTTCAGGATCCTGCGAAATGTCAATCGCTTGTACTGCGAAAGTAGTTGCAGTTCCTGATGTTCCAACGTCTAACATCGCTTCTGATATACCAGTTGTTGTACTTCCATTGTTGGAATCCAACGAGTAGTTTTTAAATAGATCCGCTCTTGTGAAAGCAGCATCTGCATTCATTAAAAAAACTGCATCTGGATCATCAATTACAAACGCAGTGATGTCACTTGCATTTGTTGATGCCGGATAAAAGTTTTTGAATGTAGGCTTTCCAGTAGTTGGATCAGTAAAAAAACATCCGTTGAAAACGCCCACAACAGCTTCCGATGTATTTTTAACATGTCTCTCAATATTTCCAGTTGATACAGGTATTACCAAATCACCTTGGAAGATATTTTGATTGTAGTTAGCTTTAATCGTATATCTGTTTTGAGCACCAGCTAATGGTGTACCATCTAGTTTTCTGTAAGGTCTTAGACCAAACTTTTCTAGTTGATTTGCCATAGTTGTTTTCTCCGTTTATTTATATTTAACTTATCCAAGTTACTTATAGGTATCGCAAAAATATTACTTTTTACGAGAACCGCCAAAGGTAACTCTAGACTGCCTATCAATATTGATTGGCATGTCCGGGTGTTGTTCCTTCATAAGATCTCTATCAATAGCGTCTGTTCTATCTTGAGTAATTTTTCTAAAATACTCAGCACGTTGTTTCAAGATCTCCTCTGGTATCCTTGCCAACACAAGGCCCCCAATTCCGATTAGACCAGCATGTTTTCCTTCAGTGATTATTGGGTAATCATGTTCGCCTATTTCACTCAAAAGTGTTTCGGCTTTCAAAAATTCCCAACCCTCCCTAAGTTTCTTAGAAACGTTTGCAACGTCTTCGAAACCTGCAGTAGTTGTACGTATCCATCTATGACAGTACCCCTGCGGTGCAGCTGGCGCATCCAAACTGGATGGTGGTGTCCAATCTTTTTTTCTAGCTTGTTTAATTCTAGTATCGGACGTGCGTGAGGTTTTAACTTTTTCCATGTTATACTCCTTCCTTCACGTATTTTGCGTATTCCTCTAGTGGCACCCCTAATTTCTTAGCGATAACTACCTGTGATTTGGTGAGCTTCACAGACTTGCGTCCACCTGATCGTCTACTAACAGAAGCTACGTTTTGGACGGGTGCAGCTTTTGTTTTTTCTTCAGTAGAAGATTCGGCAAACTTCTGAGGGAAATATTCCTTCATACGTTTGTTTATTTGATTATAATACTCGTCACTTTCCCCGTCAATTCCCTGCTGTACAAGATCCTCATGAATACTCATAGCAGCACCAGTTAGCACTCTATCAGTGCCAAACCAATCGTTGTCCTCGGCCCACTTTTGAGCTCTTTGACTAACGGGCGGTTGTTGTGCTTCCTGTTTAGGTGGTTGTGACTCAGCATCTTTTTTCNTTGCCTCTTTTTCTCCTAGAGACATAGATACTTTTTCTTTTTCTACAGCCAATTTTGTAAGCTGATCGTTAGCTTCCATAATTGCATCTGTATTATTTTCTTCAAGAGCTGCTTTTAAATTAGCTTTAGCTTTATCTCTCTCAGAATCTATTCTCGCATCATATTGTTTTAGATAATTAGTATCTGTTTCTTCGTACTTTTCATTAATACTATCATACTTATCTTTGATGCCTTTTGCATACTCAATAGCAGCTTTTTCTCTTCTTTCTGCTTCTCGAACTTGAAAAGTGAGTTTTTTTATTCTTTTTTGAACTTTGTCAGAATAATCTTCTAAATCACCTTTATCCTCCTCAACCTTTTGCTCTACTGGTTCTGGTTCGGGTTCTTTAGGTCCTTCTTTCGTTTCCTGCAAAAGTTCTTTTGCTGATTTACCGCTTTGAGTAACATCAGTATAACCTAAATCGACATTTTCTTTTTGTGCAAAAGACTCATCTGGTTCTTTTGGACTTTCAATATCGACACTCTCCTCATTGACACCATCTGTGTCTAACTCCACTTCGGGAGTTTTGTTTTCTTCAGCCATTTGTCCTCCTTAATAATGGTGCAAAATATCACGTGGATTTTTTATTGTTGAAATCACTTCGTCATCATTCAACACTCTTACTTCTCCACCTTCTATCTTGAATCTTGAACCTGCGTACCTACTAAATATTATCCATTCGTGTAGCTTACACCAAGGTCCTAACGGAAATTTATCTTTGTCTCTGTAACAAAGATTACCCATCTTAAGAACAAGGCCACAGACTGTAGTCATCTGTATGGTTTCTTGAGTTGTATCAGAAAGAATTATCCCACCTTTTGTTTTTTTAGGTCCAGCGTATGGTAATACCAATAATCTGTACCCTGTTGGTGTAGGTAATCTATCTAATAGTTTGTCATCTATTGCTTTGGGATCAAGGACTGTTTTAACTTCTTCCTCGGGTTTATACGAGTCTTTTAGCGTCTTTTCAGTCCGTTTCGGTTGCTCCGTGGACGTTGTCATCTTCTAACTCCTGTTTATTCAGCAGGTCTTTTAGTTCCTGTTGCAAATCTTCTAAAGATTTGATTTGACCCCTAACATATTGTAGTTGGTCAATCGTGTCAACACTATATATAGCGGCTTCTTTATATCTTTCTAATCTCTTCCTAATTAAATTTTGTAATAAAGATATTGTATTTAAATCCATTAAAAATCACCATCTGTGTATTTTCTTAAAACTATTTTATTTTTACCCACATGCATTAATTTTATATCCATTAATTCAGCTGATTTAATAATCATATCAAATTTAAAAGACTCATAATCATCTAATATAATAAAACCCTTATTGTTTAAACGTTCACCAAAAAATATTACTTCTTTGAGAATATCTAATGTTTTATGTGGACCATCTAGAAAAACTAAATCATAGTCGTTTCTTACTATTCTATCATTTTTATAGATAGGCACACCATCTGCAAACTTTCTCATGAAATCATCATCACTCATTTGGAACAATGAAAAATTATCATAATGTAAATTTTGTAGTAAAGTAGACTTCATTGAGTTTGAATAAGTAGGAGATCCACCATCAATATGTTCTATTGTAGAGTCTTTATCAAAATGTTGGTATGTGATATCTCCATAAGGATCTATACCTATGTGCCAGTGATCTTTATGTTTTAAAGATTCTAATATTGTTTGAGATCCTTTACCCAATCTTACACCTATTTCACAAGTAAATGGTTTATCATTTGTAACTAAGGCACAAACTTTTTCTAACAAATCATACTCGATGCTATCACCTTCAATCACTGAATTCTTTCAAAACTTCTAGTTTACCTTCTGCGTCTGTAATTTTAGTTATTAATTTATCTGCTTCTTCAACAATATTAGGATGTTCAGATACACCTACTGGATTATCTAAATAAACTTTTAGATTTGCTTCTGCCTCTGATATTTCAGAGTTATACTTATCATGTAGGGCTTTCAAGATAGTTGCACGCATATAAGAACTATATGAATTTTTTAGGATTTTGCAAATGTTTTAACATTTGTTGGTTTGCCACCAACACCTTGTGGTTTAGCTCTTTTTCTTGCAACGGCACTCCGTCTCTGGGATTCTGTCATTCTTGCCGCTTTTGCAGCAGGGACGCATTTTGGATACTTTCTTTTTCGATCCGCTGCTAACTTGGATCGACCACAAGGAGCGTAAGAGCCATCCCCTCGCTTGCTTCCAATATCTACCCATTTTTGTGAAAACCATTTTTTTAGGCCTCCCTCCTTCATGTACTGGATATTTTTTTGCATTACATTAAGTCTTTATAGTAGTCTGCCATTCCACCAACATTATAACCTTTTGCAGGATTATTTAATTCAGCTTTTAAACCTTTACTAGCTTCACGAACTATCACTGGATTACCTAAATGATCTGCTTTTCCTTTTGGTGGTCTGCCTCTTTTAAACTCTAAACCTTTTCTTGGATCAACACTTTTTTTTATTTTTTTCCCCATATCAGCACCACCGCCTTTATTCATCATTCTAGCTTTTTGTAATCTACCCATTGCAGATTGAGATCCAGCAGTCATGCCACCACCCATTTTTTTATCTACTTTCTTCTTTTTACCAACACCAATCAATATCATAATTGCTTTACCTTTTTTTGCTTTCATCATCGCACCTTTTGCTGCTGGTTTTGGTCCTCTAAAATCTTTTCTTTTTACACCAGATGGATCTTTAATCTTACCAGCACAGATTTTGCTGGCGTATGCGTTCGCGTATGCTGACGGATATACCTTAAATTTTCTTTTCGCTGCTGCTTTACCTCTTGGACATAGTTTAGTCATTTATTTTTTTCCTCCGTTCCTAAAAATTTGTGTACCCTTTATACCATATATCGATGCCACAACCAAGATCCACAGGTTGGTGAACCAGGACGGGAGCTGCGAGAACATCTCAAAGAACAATTTTACTTTGTCCATCGCTGTTGGGTCATCCGAAATAACGGCGTATGCTAGCACCAACACAGGCAAACTTAAAATTATTAAAACTGCCTCATCTTTCCAATCCGATTGTCGGGCCTCTAACAATTTTCCCTGGTAAGCTTCCTCGCCTTTNGCCATACGTTCAGCATGCATTAATTGTGCATCTGACATTGCCATCTTCGTTCTTTGCTTATTAGCGTAAATCTTACTTCCAGCACTAATGGCTAATTTTAAGGCACTGAACCACATTTTTAAATTTCTCCTTACGTCTTTTGCTTAAGTAATCTATCATCATATCAATTGTATTTAAAGCCCCTTGACCATTGATACGCCATCTCCAAGTATCTTTATGGTGTTGTTTTCTTCTTTTACAAAGGTACAAACAACCTCCAAAAAACTCATAAAATCTCTGAACCATGTCTTTATCAGACATTTCAACACTACAGGCAAAATATTTTTTAGTTTTTAATTTAGACCAGATACCAAAACTACCCTCACCATCAAAAACTCCTGCTAAGAAGATAGTTTTTTCTTTTTCAGAAAGATTATCGTAAACCGATGAACTTTTTTCCGGTAACTTGTATGTCTTTAATACCTTTGATGTCAGATTTAGCTCCTGTTTCTCGATGTGGACATCCTCCTTTTACAAGACCTTGTGGTTGAGGCCCTGATTTTGGAGGTGGTCCTGATTTTACACCACCGCTTAATCCATTTTTATTTTTTTGCATCTATTTTTTCCCTTGCTACTCGTAATCTTTCATCAGATTGTGCATCTTGTGTTGCTAATCTATCATAATCAAACTCTAATCGCTCTGCAGCTCTTTGATTTTCTTGTGCTTGCTTAAATTGTGTTTCTTCAACTTTTCTTTGCATGTCCATAGCTCTTAAATCTATTTCTTGTTGTTTAATTCTAACAAGAGGATCTTGTTTAGCAGCATTAGCCTGCATTTCAGTTTGCGCAAGCTCTGAAGTTATCTGTGCTGTACGTTTTGCTACCTCAGCATCATACATAATAGCAAATTGTTCTGGATCTGCTTGTTGCATTTGTGCCATCTGTGGGTCTTGTGCCATGGTTGCAGCAACTTCTGCTCTAGCTTTGAAAGATATATGATCAGAAACGTGTGATTGTAGTAAAGCATACACTTGTGGATTAATTTGCACCATTCTTGTTGCCATAAATGCCATGTGAGCAGATATATGTGCATCATGATCTTGAAATTCAAAAGCTGTAAGTAGTTTCATTTGCAATGCACGTGCATTTTCTTTTGCAGGGTCCATTGGTTCTGGTTGTTTTGGAGCAGGTTTAAGTAAAGTTTCAATTTGTTTAGTGCCTAATGCTTCATAAACACGTCTATAAGCCTCGTGAATGTTGTGAATTGCAGGATTTGAGCTAGCAATTTGTAATTGTGTCTGTGCAAGCGTTACTCTTTGGGCCATAGACATAATATTTGGGTCTGCTACAGGCAAAATATCTACTCTGCCATCAAAATCTGATGCTTTTATTTGTCTTGGACCACCATAAACGTCATAAGGATACTCTGGTGGTAAAAATTCACCGCAAATTCTTGCTAAAATTTTAAATTCTAGTCTCATTGCGTAGTAACAACGCTTGTGAACACCACTCATAACACGTGAACCACGTTCCATCATAGCGATTGTTGTACCTACAGCTCTATTTTGTGCATCATTACCAATATTATTATCTGTGGTAGCTGCAAATTTTTGTCCAGCTTGAACTACGAATCCTAAAAGATTGAATAATGTGGTGGATGGTTCTGTAAATGGTAGATTAAAAAATTGATCTCTTATATTACCACCTGGTGCATCAACATCTCTAAATTCTCCAGGTTGTATTGGTTGGTCATCATCTCTAACTCTAATACCTCGTGACTTAAATCCAGCAGGTAAATTTTTTAAAGTTCCTGCATCTATTAATTGTCTTAACGCTTGTGTAGCAGCAGTGGATAAACCACCGATCATGTGTGTCAAACCAAAACCATAGAATCCTAAACCAGGTAAAAACTTATAATGCACAAAATGTTCTACTCTTGAATAATTCAAATCACCGGGTTTATAGTTTCTATAAATAGATAATATCTCACCAGAGCCTTCATCAATAGTTACGATATAAGGTATTTTAACTTTCTTTGCTTTATCATCAAATTCTTCATAATCGTCTAAGTTTAAATCGACATGCATTTCTAAAATTGTATGTAAATAATCTCCGCCTGTGCTTTTAACTCCTTCAAGTTCACTAATTTTTTTCTGTAGATTATCTTGCTCAGTAGAGCCTTCAGTTAACTCAATGTCTCTATAAAAACCTGCAGCCATTTTTTTTGTAACCTCATTTTTAGTCATTTTAAAAGCATGGGTTATTCTTTCACAATCCTTTAGGTCTGATGCATAGTATGGAACTACAATTTCCTCTGCTTGTAAAAATTTTGAAACTGGTCTGCCTAATAATTCATCGTAATATATTTTTTTAAAAGTGCTACCGGATAGTGGTAAATAAAATAACATCTGATCCATATCAGTTGTAAACTCTTCCATTTCTTCCATTAAAAGATAATTCATATATTCTTTCACACGTTCTGCTTGTTGTTCTATAGCTGGTGTTCTTAAACCTACTGTTTGTGTTCTAACTGGCCCATCAGATGGCACAAGTTCTTTGTAGGCTTGTGCTTGAAATTGTGTAGTGGCCTCAGATAACATTGGATGTGTCACGTTAGATGCACCTTTAAAAGGTCTTGTTACATTAACATATTTTGTGCCAAGTAAATCTAAACCTTTGATATAAGCGTCTTCCCAATCTTTTCTTGAAACCTTATCTTTTTTATATTCTTCAATTAATTCTGAAGACATTTCTTTTAATGTCCTCTCATCTAAATTTTCTGCTAAATTTGCATTGAAATCATCCTCAGGCTTTTCCTCTCTTACTTCTTCTCCCTCTATAGAAACGTCTACAGGTAAGCCCTCAGGCTGCTCATCAATTTCAACCTGAGCTTCCTCTTCAATAATTTCATCATTCTTTTCTACAGCCATAATTAATTATACCTTCTCTCTTTGAATATATCTACCACAAGACCACCAAGAGCTTTATAAGTTTTTTGTGTGCTTCTCATGATTGGTTCCACCTTAATAGCAAAAGCATCAAAATACAACCTTGGATCATTTTCTGGTATAAGTTTAGATCCAGAAAAAGGATTTGCAGAAGCTGATTCATGGTAACTACTAGCAATTTTTTTACCTTTTAACACTTTATCTGGATATTTAAATTGATCTGTTCTTATTTTTTTATATGGTAGTTTAGGATCTGATAATGATATTTTTGTGGGTCCAGCTTTTGAATTATATAATCTCGCTAATTTTTTCATAAGGTCTGGCATAACAGCACTTCCTTTTTTTCCTATGCCTTTACCAGATGCGTAACCATAAAATCTTTCGTTACCTGCCTTATAACCTTGACGGAAACTTAATTTGTCAAAAGGAGCAACGGCAACATAATCAACATTTTCTCTAGCTGCTTTTTGCACTAAATATTTTAACGCATGGTCTCCATATGCATCTGCTTCGAGTAAAGGATAATAATTGTCTCTTTGGCCTGAAGAAGAAAGATTTCGTAATTTTCCTTCTATGTCTCTTAAATTTTTACTTATAAAATTTACACGATTAGAGTCTTGTGTATTTATTGCTTTGTTTAAGTTTTCCATTAATTTTGCTCTTTCCTTAACTAATAATTTAATTTCAATATCGGCTTGGAAAGGATTAAATCTTTTACTAGGGTCATATCTTGCAGCTTTTGACAAACCTTTAGCTATCCCTTGGTTTACGTCAGATTGTATTTCATTAATCATAAAGACTTTTTTACCTTCAGGAGTGAAACGAGTATCGAATCTTACATGATAAATATTGTTAATTTTTTCTCCAGAGAGAGCATCGCTAAAATGTCCTCCTTTATTAAAAGGTTGAGTATTTGTTGGTACTGCATCATCTAAAACCATTATTGTTTCTTTGTAATCCTTTCCACCTTGTAGAGTATAACTTGTTTCATTTTGGTAGACAGTTTTATTATTTTTTAATGGAGCTGATGCTTCATCTACTTCTCCTAAAACTTTATTCAATACTTTTCTATCTTCAGGTCTCATTCTTGGATTATTTCTAACCAATTTTATTTCTTCACCTAAAGCTCTTAATGCACCTCTACTTTGATCAGTTTTTAATCCACCAAGTTTATATATAATTTCATCTATCCCCTCTTTTATTTCAGCTGATCCTCTAATCGTTGACGTAGCATAATTATTTTGAATATTTTTTAATTGATCAGCAGATGTTTGTAAGGTTCTATCGAAATTTTCTTTAACCCCTTTTTGCAAACCTAGTTCAATAGGTCTTAACCTATTAACAGGATTTAATTTTATCATTGCTCCTAGTTCATTAGCATCAAGTTTTAGACCAAATTTTTTCGCAGCATATAATAAACCGCCTGTTAAATCTCCAGCATCATTAAATATCGCTAGATTAGAATCAAATAATTCTTCTTTAGAAACAGAAACTTCTTTCCCTGCAAAGGGTCCTCTATCATATTTAAATCTTTTTTGATCTCTAATTGTTTCAGTAACAGGTTTACCAAACATTTTTGTTTTTACTTTTCTTGTGCTTGTTAACCAATCTGTCCATTCATCGGCTGTATATTTACCAGCACCTTTTCTCATAATCCAATCGTATGTAGATGAGCCAAATGCAGGAGCTGTCTTCTCTCCCATTTGTAAATCTTTAGTAACATTTCTAACAATGGCTGGTGTTTTAACATCACGCCTAGCCAACTCTAATCCAGATTCTTTTTGAGCTTGAGGAGTATATGTTATTTGTTTTGTCTGTTGTCCGGTGGTCGGTGTTGCTGAAGGCTTTTTAGCCTTAAGTAATTCCTTCCCTAATTTTAATAAACCCTTTAGGGACATAGTCCCTCCTAGTACATTGATGTAGGTTTTGTTCTTGCCATTCCGCCACCACGGGCTTTAATCATTTTGCCTTTTCTAGCCATACCCATTGGTCTCATCATACCCATAGGTCGTTGCATCATGCCACCACCCATTTTTTTATTTTTCTTTTTCATCTTATCTATTAATTTTTGCCCTACTGCACCTGCACCCGCTGCGCCAAGTAAAGCTCCAATTGTTTTAATTTTTTTTGGTATGAATTTACCTAGTNTTTTTGTAGCTTGTTTTACTTCTGCTTTAGAAGCAATACTTCCTGGAGCTGTTTTAATTGCTGAAGATTTACCCATAACATTACTAAACTTACCTCTTTTTGCACCCATTAATTCTTTCTTTTTTTTCTCTACTAAATCTGCTGCCATTCCTCCTATACCAGTGGCACTACCCATTCTAATTGGTCCTTTACCAGGGTTAGCAGTAGCTTTCTTTTTTTTAAATAATTTTTTTGCACCTAAAGCACCGGCAGCACCTAATGCAATTGCACCGAGCACAGCTTTCATAGGTTTGCCTTTACTTTTTTCTTTTCTAAGTAATGCAAAATCCTCTGCATCAATTTTATTATTTTTATTCTTGTCTAATTTTGATTGGCCACCGGATAACATTCCAATTTTAATTATTTTTCCTCTAGGATTTTTTTTGTATATGGGGCTTCTTTTTCTTTTACTATAATTTGAAATTTGTTGTGAAGTTCTCCCCGTTGAACCTCCTTCATCTGATCCTGTTTGAGTTAAACCCATTCCTAATTTAGTTCTTCCTGACATAAAAACTCCTAATAATATTTATATTCCTTTTCTAATTTTATTGGCGGGTCGTCCCAATTGTCTGAATATGTAGAAACAAATCCACCTTGCCGATATCTTAACACAGCTTGGGTCATGCTGTCTACATAGTCATCATATTGACCATTAGGAAATGCAGCACATTCCTCAATGACCTCTTGAGCAAAATGTTCATCTAGTGGGGCATATACCATTCCAGACTCAAATACAGGCGCACAGCTATTTATTCGTGTATGCTTGTCTCTGCCTCTTGCAGGGACATAATCAACAACAGGAATCCCTGCTCTTCTTAGTTCGTGTATTAATGGTTGACCTGAAGCTTTAGCTTCAATGATTACAGTTTCCGGTTCCCAGTATTGATATTGCTCTATCGCTACGTTCTTAAGATCTGGAAAGTCATACCTACCCTTCATAGCATCTAAAAGTATAATACATTTTTCATAGCCATCTACAGGCTCAAAGATTCCCCACGTGGTTATTGCTGAATAGTCTGCAGATTCTTTTTTAGAAAATGCAGTATCATAACTTTGTATGACATGAAGAAGTTTAGGTAAATGTTCTTTGTCCCAATCTTGCCACCATTCACGTTTGATGATGGCTCCCTCTTCTGAAGTTGGGTCCTGCATGTATTGTGCGTTCCAATTTTTTGTTGAGATAGANGCTTTNACTGAATCTAAATCTTCTTTAGACCAATACTCAGGCCATACAGGTTTATCGTTAGGTAAGATAGCAGGAAACTCAATTACATCCCACTTGTCCGCT
>FUFK010037608.1_pt1 | contig 96014 bp, 89 predicted proteins | sample 1021851 | NCBI WGS metagenome assembly FUFK01 (sample SAMEA51879418, study PRJEB19060) | metagenome
TATCTTATCAGAATTGACTGGGACTTAGAAAAAAGCATACGAGAAAATCCCAATATAAATTTTATCAAAGTTAAGGAAACCAATAATGACAATAATTAGTCAACAAAAGCTTTTTCTATTACAAAATGCCCTGGGTTAGAATTTGATCCTTCAATCATACCTTTTTGAAGGCATATATTTTTATGATCCTGTAACATATCAAGACTACCGCATATCATAACTCTATCAGTTTCCAAATTTAGATCTGAACCAGTATTAATTTTAAATTTTCCATTTTGCAGCCATTCAGTCATCCTACCCATCAATGGTGTATCTTCTCTTGTTGTAGTTGATATAAGCTTTAATTTGCCATTAATAATTTCGCTTAATAAACTATCATTGTTAGTTTNCTCATAAACTNTTTTGCCATATTCCAATTCATCTTTATATCTACAAGTATGCGTAAGAATAACCTGGTNGAATTTTTCATAAGTCTCAGGATCCCTNATCACACTTAAAAAAGGTGCTATNCCAGTACCTGTAGAAAATAGGATTAATCTTTGGGATGGTAATAAAGCATCTAAAACCAAGGTACCAACAGATTTAGGTTTTAAAAAAATGCTATCCCCTTTAGTCAAATTTTGAAGCCTTGATGTCAATGGACCATCACTTACTTTGATAGAGTAAAATTCTAAAATTTCATCCCAACTTGGTGATGCTATTGAATAAGCTCTGAGTAATGGCTTATCACCATTTTCTAAACCTATCATTACAAACTCACCAGATCGAAATCTTAAATTTTTGGGACGTTTGCATTGAAAAGAAAAGGTCCTTTTAGTCCAGTGCCTAATTGAGAANACTTCTAACNTCTCTAGTCCTAAATATGATTTTGTAGATGTATTCAATCAACCCTCANCTTAAAAGTTNATCNTATTTTATATTAATGAANNGTTATAATATCATTAACATATTAAATNAGAAGNTTAANTAAAAAATTATCATGTAGAATAAAATCATGCTTTATAAAAAGTTAATGTATTATTTACATTATATCCATTCTATGAATACAAATTGAAATTTGTGGTTTTTTACCTATTTCATTTTTAAAAAATTTATTCAAAATTCTCCTCACCTCTGTCTCAAATAGATAATTCTCACAATTTTTTAAACTTTTAATTTTATTATTAATAAAAAAGTTAATTTCATCTTCTAGATGGGTTATAACTTCATTCTTAAAATCAATAGTTGTGGATACTCCGATAAAGTTTAACTCAAAATGAGTATAAGGGCTGATATTATTTATCAAAATAGAAACGTTGACAATCCCATTATACATTAGTTTCTTTCTTTCAGAAACTACTCCTTCCTCTTCATCAATTAGTACGGATCCGTCTAAGAAAATTCTACCATATTCTACTTTATCAATAATTGCAGCACTTGAACTATTTGAGATTTGAGCAACATCACCATTTTGCACTAAAAGTGTTTTGATTCCTGAATCTTTTGCTATCCTTATGTGCTCTTTCAAATGTCTAAATTCCCCATGCATGGGTATAAATAAATCAGGTGAAATTAAATTGTGAAAAATTTTTAAATCAGGTTTATTAGCATGACCAGATACATGAAATAATCCATTTTTATCCTCTATAACTTGAACTTCCTTACGTTCAAGTTGATCAATGATATATGAAACACGTAGTTCGTTACCAGGAATAGTTTTTGAAGAAAACAAAAAAACATCACCTTTACCAATTGTAAAGCCCATGTAACCTTCTCTGGCAAGTTGAGCAGATGCAGCTCTTGGTTCTCCTTGGCTACCACTTGCTAAAACTAACAAATGACTTTTAGGNACTAATTTTGCATCTCTTGGTGACAGAATGTCAGGAAAATCTTTAAGTATTCCACTCTCTTTTCCGTATTTTATCATATTATTCATTGCTCTGCCTAATACTACTANTGACCTCCCAGATTGATATGCNGCAGATGCNAAGGTTTTCAATCTCGCTAAATTAGAAGCAAAAGTAGTTGCGACGATTACTCCCTTTACTTCCATGAATAATTTTACAAAATTATCAAGTAAACTNGCTTCTGATCGACCCTTATGTTCATTAAAAACGTTAGTGCTATCACACACCAATGTATTAATACCTTTTTTTCCAATTTTACTTAATAATTCATTATTAAAAGGTTTTCCAAGAACTGGTGAATGATCAACTTTAAAATCACCCGAGTGAAAAATTCGTGAACATGGAGTTTCTATAACTAAACCAGATGCTTCTGGTATAGAATGAGATATATTTACAAATCCAACATTAAAAGGTCCAACTTTTATCATTTTTGGGTAATGATCTACTATCTTGATTAATTTAGTATTTCCTCCACCTTTACTTATTTTAGACTTTGCAATTAATGCTGTAAATTTTCCACAATAAATTGGAGCTTCTATATACTCAAATAAATGGGTAAGAGAACCAATGTGATCNTCATGAGCATGAGTTATAAATATTGCTTTAAAATTANTTATATTATTTTCAATAAATGAAGTATCTGGCATTATAAGGTCTACACCTGGTGTATATTCTGGGTCTGGAAAAGTTACTCCAGCATCAACTAAAATATAATCTACCTCTCTACCATTATCATAACCATAAACATACATGTTCATTCCTATTTCTGAACATCCACCTAATGGTATAAAAAATAATTTTTCTTTTTCTTTCATTTAGTATCCATAATTAAAAAAATATATGTAATTCAATTATAAAAAAAAACATCGCCAACATTGATTTCAACTATTTTTTTATCTTTTAAAACTCTAAGAGAACCATCATCACTTATTCCAGAAAAAGAACCTTCAACAACTTTTCCTTGAAATTCAAAATCTAGTTTTTTGCCAATTTGATAGGAAAAATTTAGCCAAANTTTCTTTATATTTNCAAATCCCTCCTTGATATAGGTATTTTCCCAATAAAGCAATGAATTTGCAATATATGTTACCATATCTTNAGGTGAAGGTGTCTTTTTACCAATAACAGTATTTAAACTGATAGGTTTTATTTTGGAGTAATTGGAAAGACCTATTTGGGGGGGATAAGAATTTAAATTAACACCTACTCCTATTATTAAGGCGATTCTGCTTGAATTTTTATCTTTCACAGTTTCTAGTAAAATCCCTGATATTTTTCTGTTTTTTAATAAAACATCATTAGGCCATTTTAATATTAAATCTTTATCATCAACCCCTGAATATTTTAAAGCATCAAAAACTGCTAAACTTACAATAAATGTACGATGTAAAAAATTAATAAAATTTCCTTTTGGATAATAAAGAAACGAAGCTGCTAAATTTTTTGATCCTGAAATCCAATGTCTCCCTCTGCTTCCTTTTCCTCTAGTCTGAGTTTTTGAAAAAATGCATTTATTTAAATTATCGTTAAACGCCAACCTTTTAGCTTCTGAATTAGTGCTATCTAATTCGTTGTATTTTATTAAATTAAAAAATTTTGGCCAATTTTCCACTAATTTATGAGACTTGTGGCTGCTAAAAGAGAAGGTTTTTCAAGACCATAAAGATTTATAATTCCAATTAACATTAGTAAAGCTGAACCAGATAAAATGATCCAGTGAGCAGTTGGCATTTTTCCAGATAAAGGGTCTGAGGATAACCCAAAATACATAAGATAAACAATCCTCAAATAATAGAAAGCTGCTATTACTGAGGCTATACCCCCCATTACTGCAAGCCAAGATAGTCCTGCATTTATTGCAGCGTTAAAAATAAAGAATTTTCCAAAAAAACCTGCCAGCGGGGGAATACCAGCCAAAGAAAATAACAAAATTGTTAAAAAAAGAGTTTGGCTTTTAGAGACATTATTATACATATTTAGACTATTTATTGTAGTTACTGCTACACCATTTCTTTCCATATTTAAAATAAATACAAAAACTCCTATATTCATTATAATATATAAAACCATGTAAATAAGTACTGCTGAAATCCCTTTGTCTGTACCACTTGCCACTCCCATCAGAACAAAACCTATATGGCCAATAGAAGAGTAAGCCATCAACCTTTTAATATTATTTTGACCTATTGCTGCTACAGAACCTAAAAACATGGATAATACAGATATTATAATAATAACTTGCTGCCAACTTTCTACTATTTGACCAAAACAATCAAAGAGGACCCTTAACAAAACCCCTACAGCTGCTAATTTAGGAACAGTTGCAAAAAATGCCGTAACTGGAGTTGGNGATCCTTCATAAACNTCTGGTGTCCACATGTGAAATGGAACCGCAGAAGCCTTAAATGCAAAACCACAAATTAAAAAAACTAAACCTGCAACAATTCCTGGAAAAAATCCCTCATAATTAATCATTGAAGATATAATTTCAAAGTTTATAGAACCAGTTGATCCGTATATTAAACTAATTCCAAATAACATGAGTCCAGAGGATAAAGACCCTAAAATAAAATATTTTAAACCTGCCTCTGTTGATTTGTAGTTATCTCTTCGAAAAGAAGAAACAACATATAAAGATAAAGATTGAATTTCCAACCCTAGATATAACAATAAAAAATTATTAGAAGATATCATAATCATCATACCTAATGTAGAAAATATTATAAGAATTGGGTATTCTGGTTTAAATAAATTGTTTTTTTGTAAGTATTGCTTACTCATAAATAAAAGACATGACACACTTAATAAAATCAGTATTTGAAAAAATTTAGAAAAAGTATCTCTTACAAATATACCATTAACATTTGTTTGAGTTTCAAAAGGAGTAAAATATAAAATTATTGCAGAAATTAAAAAAATAATAACAGTTGCTTGGAAAATTAAATTATACGATTTATTACTCTTTAAGAAACTAGCAGTTAAAATTGCAATTATTGAGTAAATTATTAGTAAAATCTCTGGACCTAGGATTAAAATATCAATAGTTTTCATTTTTCATCCATCATGTTAAATTTTGTGTTAAATGAGATACTAACAAGTCTACAGAATTAGATGTAATTTCTAAAACTGGATTGGGTAAAATTCCAAGAAATAAAGTAAGAACTATTAAAGGTATAAAATAGAATTTCTCTATTCTGTTTAAATCAGTTATTTCAAGTAAACTTATTATTTGTAACACTACCAAAAATTATTCTACGAGAAAGCCACAGTCCATAACATGCCGAAAGTACTATTCCCAAACTTGCAGATATAGTTACTAACTTACTAACTTGAAAAGTACCAAGTAATACCAAAAACTCTCCAACAAAGCCACTTGTTCCTGGTAATCCTACATTAGCCATAGTAAAGAATATAAAAAACAATGCATATTTAGGCATTAACGATACTAATCCACCATAAAAATCAATATCTCTTGTATGCATACGGTCATAAATCACTCCAACTAGCAAAAATAAAGCAGCTGAAATTATTCCATGGCTTATCATTTGAAAAATAGCTCCATCAATACTCTGTTGATTCATGGAAAAAATACCCAAAGTAACAAAACCCATNTGTGCAACTGATGAATATGCAATTAATTTTTTAATATCTTTTTGCATAAGAGCTACCAAAGAGGTGTAAATAATAGCAATGACTGAGATTGAAAAAATAAAATTTTGAAAAATGAGGCTAGCATCAGGAAACATTGGAAGACTAAATCTTAAAAACCCATATCCTCCCATTTTGAGCAAAATTGCCGCCAATACTACAGAACCTCCAGTAGGTGCCTGAACATGAGCATCTGGAAGCCAAGTGTGAAATGGCCACATGGGTAATTTTACTGCAAATGAAGCAAAAAATGCCATCCAAAGTATTGACTGAATACCTCCACTAATATTAAAGCCCAATAATTCAAAATCACTACTGTTAAAATCAAAAAACATTAATTTTGTGATGTCAGTTGTNCCGGATACTGTCCACATATAAATAACAGCAAATAGCATTAATATTGAGCCTAATAAAGTATATAAAAAAAACTTAAAAGCTGCATATACTCTATTATTTCCACCCCAAATTCCAATTATTAAAAACATTGGAATCAACCCGGATTCAAAAAATAAATAAAATAAAACAAGATCTAATGAGCAAAAAACACCCAATATTAAAGTTTCTAATATTAAAAAACAAATCATATACTCTTTAACATTTCTTTCGATTTTCCAACTTGAAATTATTACAATTGGCATTGTTATTGTTGTTAACAAGATTAGTGGCAAAGATATTCCATCAATACCTACTTTATATGTTAACCCCATCAACCACTGATATTCTTCGACTAATTGAAATCCTGTGACATTAGGATTGAAATTAGAAAAGACAAAAATACTGAATATTAATGGTGCAATNGTAGAAACTAAAGTTAATAACTTAGCATTATTATTAGATTCTAAATTCTCACCTCTTAAAAAAATTCCAAGTATTAATGCACCAAAACTTGGAAAAAAAATAATTAAGGAAAGTAAATAATCCACGCTTAACCTCCTATACTAACAAGAAAATAAGTTAATATAGATACTAATCCAATAAAAATGGCGAAGGCATAATGGTAAATAAATCCAGTTTGTAATCGACCAACATACTTTGTTATTGTTGGTATAAAAGTTAAAGAAATAAAATTAATAAACCCGTCAATTATTCTTTCATCACCAGTTTTCCAAAAAAAAGTGCCTAACCACCTTGAAGATTTTACAAAAAGAAAATTATAAAGCTCATCAAAATACCATTTATTCAACAAAAAACGATAAAGGATTTTTTGATTATTAGAAAAAATTTGGGGTAATTTTGGTTTCATTACATAAAAATATAAAGCTAAAAATAGCCCAGCTATCATGGCCAAAAATGGTGTTATTTTTGCCCATTTTGGTATGTAATGCAAATCATAAAATACAGTATTATCAGTTGAAATGAATAAGGATTGTGAAAAGAAATATTCTGCATTTTTCCCAAGAAAAATATCATAAAAAATAACTCCAACCAAAATAGAACAAATTGAAAGAAAGATTAATGTAATATTTATAGGTCTAGAGTCTTCTACTGCATGATTAAAATGTTCAATTTTACCTTTGTAGTCTCCAAAAAATGTTAAAATAATCAAACGCCAACTATATAGTGAAGTTAAAAGTGTACAAATTGTTATTAATAAAAAATAAATAAAAGCACTTTCATTTTTCGAAGCATAGATTCCTTCAATAATAGCATCTTTAGACACAAATCCTGCAAATCCAATAGGTAAGTGAAATAAATCATAGCTTAAAGGTATACCCAAACCTGTAATTGCTAGAGTTCCAATCAACATTGAGTAGAAAGTTATTGGAAGCTTTTTTCTCAAACCACCATAGAATCTTATATCTTGCTGGTGATGCATGGAATGGATAATTGATCCAGCACATAAAAATAATAGGGCTTTAAAAAAAGCATGTGTGAACAAATGAAACATCGCAGCCTGATATAGTCCAATACCAGCTGCAGCAAACATAAAACCAAGCTGNGAACATGTTGAATAAGCAATTATTCTTTTTACATCATTTTGAACTAAAGCAACTGTACCTGCAAAGAAAGCGGTAATTGCTCCAACTAATATTATTAGATTTGAAGCGATTGGGGTATATTCAATCACTGGGGAAAGTCTACATACTAAAAATACACCAGCTGTGACCATTGTTGCTGCATGTATTAAAGCAGATACTGGTGTTGGTCCCTCCATCGCATCAGGTAACCATGTATGAAGAAAAAGTTGTGCAGATTTTCCCATGGCACCTAAGAAAAATAAAATTACAATAAATTCCAAGACATTAAAATTAAAAAATAGAATTTCAATATTTTTATTTGAAAGTTCTTGGGACTTAGAAAATAGTTCATCAAAATTTAAAGAACCTACATAAAAAAAAGTACTAAAAATAGCTAAAGCTAATCCAATATCCCCTACTCTATTTACAATGAATGCCTTTATTGAAGCCAAATTTGCAGAAGACTTTTTGTAGTAAAATCCTATTAATAAATAGGAGGCCAAACCCACACCTTCCCAACCAAAAAACAACTGAACAAAGTTATTTGAGGTAACCAACATAAGCATTGCAAATGTAAAAAGTGATAAGTACGAAAAAAATCTAGGTTTGTATTTTTCAGTAGTTTCCCAATTTGGATCATGCGACATATAACCTAAAGAATAAAAATGTACAAAAGCTGATATAGTAGTAACTACAGTAAGCATAATAGCTGTTAAACTATCCAACCTTAATTCCCAATTGACAAGTAAGGATCCAGACTCAATCCATTTGATTAAAATTATTGTTTCAACTTTAGAGAAGTCTGAGCTTAAAAGAATATACCAAGATAGTAATGCGGATAAAAAAATAAGAGAAGTTGTTAAATATAAAACCGTTTTTTCATTAAATTTTTTGTAAAAAAATCCAGAATAAATAGATGCTATCAAAGGCGCAAATATGATGAAATTAATCAAATTGTTACCCCTTCATTACATTAGCATCATCAACAGCTATTGATCCTTTATTCCTAAAGAAACAGACTAATATAGCTAAACCAATTGCAGCTTCAGCAGCCGCAACTGTCAAAATAAACAGTGAAAAAATCTGTCCTGTAAGATCACCTAGAAAAAAAGAAAAAGATACAAAGTTTATGTTCACGGCTAATAAGATTAATTCTATAGACATAAGAATAATTATTATATTTTTTCTATTAAGAAATATTCCAAACACACCAATTAAAAATAATAAAGATGATAAAATTAAAAAATGTTGTAATTCAATCATAACCCCTGTCCTGGTTTTATATCTTTTAATTCTATTGAACTATCTGGATTCTTGTATATTTGGGCTAATATATCTTGTCTTTTTACATCTTTTCTCCTCTGGTGTGTTAATACGATTGCACCTATCATTGCTATTAGCAGAACAATACCAGCTAATTGAAAATATATGAAAAAATCGGTATAAAGGACTAGTCCTAATTGTTTTGTATTTTCAATTTCAGAATTGATTTCTAAATGATTATTGTCATTAAATTTTAATTCTGGAATAAAATCACCAAAAATTAAGCCTAGTTCGACAAAAAGAACTAAGCCAACTAATATTCCTAAAGGTAAATATTTTGTTAAATTTGATTTAATTTCTTTAAAATTAATATTCAACATCATGACCACAAACATAAAAAGTACGGCTACTGCTCCCACATAGACAATCATTAAAATTAAAGCCAAAAATTCTGCTCCTAACAGTATAAAAAGACCCGAAGAACCAAAAAAGGTTAATATAAGCCACAAAACTGAATGAACAGGGTTAGTAGATAATACAACCATCAATGCAGGTAATATGGTAAGGATGGAAAAAAAATAAAATCCTAATACAAATGGTTCCATCAAAAATCCTTAATTATTTCTTAAATTACCTAAAACTCTTATCATGTTTAATATTTTCTGCTAATAAATGTTCCCACTTTCTTCCATTTTCCATTAATTTTTCTTTGTTATAGAATAACTCTTCTCTAGTTTCAGTAGCATATTCAAAATTTGGACCTTCTACTATAGCGTCAACAGGACAAGCTTCTTGGCAAAGTCCACAATAAATACATTTTGTCATGTCAATGTCATATCTTGTGGTCCTTCTACTACCATCTTCTTGTCTAGGTCCTGCATCTATAGTTATTGCTTGAGCAGGACAAATAGCTTCACATAACTTACAAGCAATACACCTTTCTTCACCATTAGGATAACATCGCAATGCGTGTTCACCCCTAAACCTTGATGAGATAGGTCCCTTTTCGTAAGGATAATTAAGAGTAGCTTTAGACTTAAAAAAATACTTAAACCCAAGCTTGAAACCTGTAATAAAATCCTTGAGAAGAAAATAATATATCGCTCTTCGCCAACTAATATTATTCATAATTGCACCTTATTGTTACCATCTCACATAACCTGAAACGCCAAGCTGAGCAAGTGTAGCCACTATTACAACCCAAGCTAAAGACATGGGAAGAAATACTTTCCAACCCAATCTCATTAATTGGTCATATCTAAACCTAGGAACTATTGCCTTTACCATAGAAAACATAAAAAATATGATTAATACTTTTAATATCAACCAAAAAATGCCATCAGGTATAACAGGAATAGGAGATAACCATCCTCCAAAAAAAAGTATTGATATTAGTGCGCACATCAAAACAACAGTCATTAACTCGCCAATCATAAAAAGTAAAAATGGTGTTGATGAATATTCAACCTGAAAACCAGCAACTAATTCGGCTTCAGCTTCAGGTAAATCAAATGGTGGTCTGTTAGTTTCTGCTAATGCAGATANAAAAAATAATATAACCATAGGAAAATGAGGCAGCCAATACCAACTTAAAATACCGTAACTACCATCTTGTGCCAAAACTATTTTGGATAAATTCAGCGATCCTGTTGAAATAAGTATACCTATTATTATNAAGCCTATTGAAACTTCATAAGAAATCATTTGTGCTGCAGATCTTAAACTTCCGAGAAATGGGTACTTTGAATTAGAAGCCCAACCTCCCATTATAACCCCATAAACTTCTAGACCCGCTACAGCAAATATGAACAAAATGCCAATATTTATGTCAGTAAGAACCCATCCTTCGTTAAAAGGAATTACTGACCAAGCTACCAATGATAAAACAAAAGTAATTAAAGGAGCTAATAAAAAAACTACTTTATCAGAGCCTGATGGTATAACAATTTCTTTAAATACATACTTTAAAAAATCTGCAAATGATTGCAAAATGCCAAAGGCCCCAACAACATTTGGTCCTTTTCTCATCTGCACCGCTGCCCAAATTTTTCTATCGGCATACATTAAAAAAGCCAAGCTCAATAATACACCTATTGTAATTAACAGGCATTGACCAATTGTAAGTAGTATAAAACCAAAACCTTGTGAAAAATCCATATTATTTCTTAACTTTTTTATTTATTTTTTTTGTTTATTTTTTGATAATTCAGCCATTATTGTACTAGATCTAGCTATTGGATTTGTTAAATAATGATCTCTCCAAATATTTTTCAAGTCAAACTTTAAACATTCTTTAGAATACTTGAAAGAATTTATCCAATTATTTTTTTTAACTTCATTAAATGAAGACAAATTTGGATGTTCTAAAAAAAGTTTTTCTCTTAACTGAATTAAATTATCGTATTTTAGAGTACAATTAAGTTTTTCTGACAACGCTCTTATTATAGCCCAGTTTTCACGAGCTTCNCCTATTTTTTCACATGCTTTTAGTGAAATCTGAGGTCTTCCTTCTGTATTTACATAAATACCTGATTCCTCAGGAAAAGCACATGAGGGAAGTATTACATCAGCTCTATTAGCACCACGGTCACCATGACTTCCTTGATAAATAACGAATTTATCCTCAGGCAAATCGTATTCATCCATACCAATATTAAGTATAATATCTGACCATTCAATCGAAGAACTATATCCTGGATCAGAAACAAAATTTAAATCCATTGCCCCAACCCTGGAAGCGGCAACATGCAGACTAATAAGCTCTGCATTTAAACTTTCTTTAAACTTTTTTACAACTTCTAAAGCTTCATAACCATCGTTTCTAGAGAAAATACCCTGGCCTAAAATTATTAAAATTCTTTTATTTGCAAATAATCTCGTTTTACTTTTGATTATTTTATCTAATTCAGAAAGACTTGTCCCCATATGATTATANTCATANGTTAAATCAGATTTTTCTCCTACTAAATTTACTTNTGTACCTTTAAGCCAAGAATTTCTAATTCTAGCATTTAANACCGGAGCTTCAATCCNAGGATTAGAACCAATAATGAATATAATTTCAGAATTATTAATTTCTTCTATTGGAACAGTGCCTGCATACAAACCTCTATCATTAGGTGGAATACAAGTATCAGCAATTCTACATTCAGTTCTTCCACCTAAATTTGAAACCAACTCTTTTGCAGAAAAAAGGGTTTCTATGTTAATTAGATCTCCGGCCAATGCAAGAATATTAGGGNTTTTATTGAATTTATGAGTAATTACATCAAAAGCTTCATTCCAGGAGCAGGGTTTTAATCTTCCACTATTATCTCTTACATAAGGTATATCTAGCCTTTGCTTNTTAAGTCCATCCCAAATAAATCTTGATTTATCTGACAACCATTCTTCATTTATGCCATCATGATTTCTTGGAATNATACGCATAATGTTTTTTCCTTTTGAATCAATTCGGATATTCGATCCAAGAGCATCCATTACATCAATAGAATTTGTTTTAGACAACTCCCATGGCCTAGCTGTAAAAGCATAAGGTTTAGAGGTCAGTGCCCCAACAGGACATAAATCGATAATATTTCCTTGTAATTCACTTTCTAATGTTCTCCCAAGGTAAGAAGTGATTTCACTATTTTCACCTCGACCTATTTGCCCCATTTCAGGCATACCTGCTACTTCTGTAATAAACCTTACACATCTAGTACATGAAATACATCTTGTCATATGTGTTTCAACTAAGGGTCCTAAATCCAAGTCCAGCACAGCCCTTTTAGGTTCGATATATCTTGAAAAATCAACACCATACGCAAGCGCTTGATCTTGTAAATCACATTCTCCTCCTTGATCACATATTGGGCAATCCAAAGGATGATTTATCAATAAAAATTCCATAACTCCTTCTCGAGCTTTTTTTACCATTTTGGAATTTGTTTTAATAGTTGGAGGTTCACCATTAGGACCTGGTCTTAAGTCTTTTACCTGTAGTGCACAAGAAGCCATAGGTTTTGGGGGACCCCCGACAACCTCAACTAGACACATTCTACAATTTCCAGCAATTGAAAGTCTTTCATGATAACAAAATCTTGGAATTTCTTTATCAATATATTCACAAGCTTGTAATATAGTCATTGCAGGGTTTACACCAATTTCTTCTCCATCAATAATTATTTTTCTTAAATTATTTTCCATTTTTACTCGGCTGCAATGTTTGGACTAACTTTATTTTTAATTCTATCTTCAACTTCAGTTCTAAAATGCCTAAATAAACCTTGTATAGGCCAAGCTGCTGCATCACCTAAAGCACAGATTGTATGNCCCTCTACCTGCTTAGTNATCTCCAAAAGATTATCTATATCTTCTAATTTTGCATCACCTGAAATCAATCTTTTCATAACTCTCATCATCCAGCCAGTACCTTCTCTACATGGAGTACACTGACCACAGCTTTCATGATTATAAAATTTAGACAATCTCCAAATAGCCTTAACTATGTCAGTTGAAGAATTCATAACTATAACAGCACCAGTACCTAATCCTGATTGATTTTCTCTAAGCCAATCAAAATCCATAATTGCGTCATTACATAACTTAGCTGGAAGTAATGGTACAGACGAACCACCAGGTATCACAGCTTTAAGGTTATCCCAACCTCCAATTACGCCACCACCATATTTTTCAATAAGTTCTTTAAGCGGAATGGACATTTCCTCTTCAACCACACAAGGTTTTTCAATATGACCAGACAAGCAGAACAATTTGGTACCTGTATTATTTGATCTACCAAATTTGGAAAACCAAGATGCACCCCTTCTTAAAATCGTTGGGACAACTGCTATAGATTCAACATTATTTACTGTAGTTGGACAACCATATAAACCAGCCATGGCTGGAAATGGTGGTTTCATCCTAGGCATTCCTTTTTTACCTTCTAAACTTTCAAGAAGAGCAGTTTCCTCTCCACAGATATATGCACCAGCCCCGTGATGAACGAAAATATCAAAACTCCAGCCCGATTTTGCAGCATTTTTTCCCAAAAACCCTTTAGAATATGCTTCATCAATTGCTATTTGCAGAGCTTCCCTCTCTCGTACATATTCACCTCTAACATAAATGTAGGCAACATGTGCACCCATAGCAAAACCTGCTATTAAACAACCTTCGATTAAAGTATGGGGTTCATGTCTTAAAATTTCTCTATCTTTACATGTTCCAGGTTCTGATTCGTCAGCATTAATAACCAAGTAGGAGGGTTTAGTTGGATTTGGTTTAGGCATAAAAGACCATTTAAGGCCAGTAGGAAAACCGGCTCCTCCTCTTCCTCTCAACCCAGAATTTTTAATTTCTTCAATTATCCAAGAGGAACCTTTCTTTATAAATTTTGCTGTATCATCCCATTGACCTCTAGCAATCACAGAATTAATACTTCTATCTTTAAATCCGTACAAATTAGAAAAAATTTTATCTTTTTCTTTAAGCACTATTTTACCTTTCTGACATTAACTTTTTTGTTTTTTTTCTTATAGATGTTTCTAAAAATAATTTTACAGAAGCATTGTTATTTTCCTCAATCTTGACCTTTGTAGAATTTAAAAAACCTTCAGGTTCAGAAGAAAATCTTTTCTTTTGACTACCTGGTTCTGGATCCCCTTCAATTAAATTATCTAAAAGGTTTGAAAAACTTTCTTCGGACAAATCTTCGTAATAATCACTCCCTATCTGTACAACTGGTGAGTTAGAACAAGCTCCGATACATTCAACTTCTTCCCAAGATAATTTACCTTTAGAGCAAGGTTCTTTCTGATTTTTAGAAATTTTTTGTTTACATATTTCAATTAGTTTTTCAGAGCCTCTCAGCATGCATGGTGTGGTACCACAAATTTGAATATGGGCCTTTTTACCAACCGGAGATAGATGAAACATAAAGTAGAAACTTGCTACTTCATAAACTCTGATTGGTGCCATTTTTAACATTTTTGCAATAAATTCTATAGCAGGTTTTGATATCCAGCCTTCTTGTTCTTGAGCCCTATATAATAAAGGTATAACAGCGCTTTGTTGACGGTCCTTAGGATATTTCGATATTTGCTTTTTTGCCCAAGAAAGATTTGATTTTGTAAATGCAAAAGTTTCTGGCTGATCCTTATCAATTCTTCTTAACATCATCTATCTATTTCTCCAAAAACAACATCTAATGATCCTAAAATAGCTGAAACATCCGCAAGTTGATGACCTTTACACAAATAGTCAATAGCAGCTAAATGCGAAAAGCCAGGGGCTCTTAATTTTACTCTGTAGGGTTTATTTGTTCCATCCGAAACCAAATATACTCCAAATTCTCCTTTTGGTGCCTCAACTGAAACATAAACTTCACCTTTTGGGACATGAAATCCTTCAGTATAAAGTTTAAAATGGTGAATTAAAGACTCCATGGATTTTTTCATATCTGATCTTTTAGGTGGCGCTATTTTACCCCTAATTAAAACATCCTCACCCATACATTTTGATAATTTTTCAATACTTTGTTGAATTATCTTTACACTTTCTTTCATTTCCCATACCCGACATAAGTATCTGTCATAACAATCCCCATTTTTTCCAACGGGTATTTTAAAATCAAAATCACTATAACACTCATAAGGTTGAGATCTTCTAAGATCCCAGGCTAAACCTGAGCCTCTAACCATGACACCAGAAAATCCCCATTCAAAAGCATCATCTTTATTTACAATACCAATATCTACATTTCTTTGCTTGAATATTCTATTCTCAGTTAATAGATCTTCTATATCATTGACTATTTTTGGGAATTCTTCAGACCAGCTCATAATATCATTTAAAAGTTGTTCTGAAAGGTCTTGATGAACACCACCAGGTCTGAAATAGGCTGCGTGAAGTCTAGCCCCACAAGCTCGTTCATAAAAAACCATTAACTTTTCTCTTTCTTCGAATCCCCAAGATATAGGGGTGAATGCTCCTACATCCATAGCCTGNGTAGTAATGTTTAATAAGTGGTTTAGTACTCGACCAATCTCAGAATATAAAACTCTTATCAATGAAGCCCGATAGGTAATTTTAACATTTAAAAGTTTTTCTATAGCTAAGCACCAAGCATGTTCTTGGTTCATTGGAGCAACATAATCTAATCTATCAAAATAGGGTAAATTTTGAAGGTATGTTCTGCTTTCCATTAATTTTTCAGTTCCCCTATGAAGAAGTCCNATATGAGGATCACATCTGTCAACAACTTCTCCATCTAATTCTAGCACCATTCTCAAAACACCATGAGCAGCAGGGTGCTGTGGTCCAAAATTAATGTTAAAATTTCTAACAGAACTCTCTTTTATATTTTTTTCATTTTGAAAATTATCTGCCATTTTAACTTTTTTCTTCTGGTTCTCTATCATTGTTATCAAAATTAAAAGCTTCACCTTCCCAAGGACTCATAAAATCAAAATTTCTGTATTCCTGGGTTAGCTTTACTGGCTCGTATATCACTTTTTTTTTCTCTTGATCATACCTAAGCTCAAGGTACCCAGTCGTTGGAAAATCTTTTCTTAATGGATGACCTTGAAAACCATAATCTGTTAGTATTCTTCTCATATCAGGATGGTTAGAAAATAAAATACCATACATATCAAAAACTTCTCTTTCAAACCAATTAGCAGAGGGAAACAAATTTGTAATTGAAGGAACGATTTGTTCCTCTTTAACAAATGATTTAATTCTAATTCTTATGTTTTGCTGCATTGATAAATAATGATAAACTAAACAAAATCGCTCCTCTTGTTCCGGATAATCTATAGCTGTAATATCTATTAGAGTTCTAAATTGACAGACATTATTAATTTTCATAAGAGAAGTGATTTTTTCTAATGATGAAAATACAATTGTTATTGTAAGGTGGTTATGTTCAATTACAGAAGAAATTATGTCTTCAGAACACTTAGACAAAAGAAATTCGTTTAAATCTTTAAGTGATTCATCCAATGCTAATACCTTCTACCTTGCTAAAGTTCCAGTTCTTCTTATTTTACGCTGGAGTTGTAATATTCCATAGAGCAGAGCTTCTGCAGTTGGAGGACATCCAGGAACATATATATCGACAGGAACAATTCTATCACATCCCCTAACTACTGAATATGAGTAGTGATAATATCCTCCCCCATTGGCGCATGAACCCATAGAGATGACGTATCTTGGCTCAGGCATTTGATCATACACTTTCCTAAGGGCTGGAGCCATTTTATTAGTTAAAGTTCCAGCAACTATCATAAGATCAGACTGGCGAGGGCTAGCCCTTGGTGCAGTACCAAACCTTTCCAAATCATATCTNGGTGTTGATGTATGCATCATTTCAACAGCACAACACGCTAACCCAAAAGTCATCCAATGTAAGCTACCAGTTCTGGCCCAGTTAATTACATCTTGAGCAGACGTTTGTATAAAACCTTTGGTACTTACATTATCAGATATTTCTNTNGTAAAAAAATCTTTATCGATTCCCAAAACGTTATTATTACTTTTTGCTAATCCCATTCTAACGCGCCTTTTTTCCATTCATAAATAAAACCAACAGTTAATACGAACAGGAAAATCATCATAGATGTATATCCAAATAATCCAATTTCACTAAAACTAATAGCCCATGGAAAAAGGAATGCTACTTCCAAATCAAATATTATAAAAAGGATAGCTACAAGGTAGAAACGAACATCAAATTTCATTCTCGCATCATCAAAAGCATTAAATCCACATTCATATGCCGAAACTTTTTCTACATCAGGGTTTCTTACNGCTATAATTGCTGCTGCAAGCAAAAAAGTAATTCCTATAACTAAAGCTAGTCCTATAAATATAAGGATTGGCAGATAGTTAATTGCAATACTACTCAATTTATCCTCCCCACGAGAATATACCTATGACAAATGTAGTATATTCTTTAAAAATTAAGCTATAAAATATCTAATCCTAAGTGTCATTAACGTCAACACTGTAAAACAAATAATGAAAGATCACAAGGTCGCACCACGAAATTATGAAATAATAAATAATTTTTAACTTTAATTAAGATTTGTTAATAAATTTAAAAATCTGAGCTTCTTTTTTAATTTCATCCAACCAATCAGCTACTATTTCAGACGACTTTGGCGCAGGACTTACACCAATGGAAATTTTATTTTTCAGTATTGCCTCAACTGCCAGTGCTACTGGTATTGATACTAGCCTAGCCATAGCTGTATATTTTTTGTCACCCCAAGCATCCAATAAATAAGATCGTTCAAATTTAACATTGCTTTTTTGAGAAGCTTTTAAAGAGACATTTAGAACTACTCTGTCTTCCTCTTCTTCTTTATAAGAATATTTATCCCAAAGTTCGTTTGATAAATTTTCCAGTTTTTTATAATCACTATCAATATTGATATTTTCAATGTTTTGAAATATATCCTGCCAAGCTTTTTTCCATCCTAAATTTCTTAAAGTACCTCTTACAAATTTTTTTAACTTCCAATTATTTTCAAAATCATATTGATTAATAAATGGCAAACTATCACGATTAGGATAAACCTCGAATTTCTCTTTTTCAAAAGATGGAATTTCATGTACTTTTACATTATGCCATGGTCTTAATGTTTCTACAGGATTAAATTCCTCTATTGATTTAGCTGGTGATTTTAAAGCTTTTAGAACCCCTAGTGGAGACCAACTAAATTTATAACAAAATTCGTTAGGTTTTTTTGGTACTCCACCGCAAAATGAATAAAATTCAATGGTATTATCATCACTATAATTATAAGATTCTTTATATTGTTTAACTAAGTCATGAGCCATTAAATGATCAATACCAGGATCAAGGCCAACTTCATTTAAAAAAACTAATCCTTGTTTTTTTACATCACTATTTAGTTCTTGAAGTTCTTCGGAGATATATGAGGAAGAAATAAAGTTTGCATTCTTTTTAAGACATAATTTAGCTATATCTAAATGATGACTTGCTGGAAGCATAGAAATTATTACATCTCCTGCTAAAATTTCTTTTTCCAGTTCATATAGGTCGAATTTGCATATATTGTTAGTCAGATCGCCTAAAAGAGATTGAGCTTTCTCTAAAGTTCTATTCCAAACAAAAACATCATACTTCTTTTTTAATAACATTCTTAATCCAGGAATTGAAGAAAGACCAGTTCCTAACCAATGAATTCTAGGCATTTANTTATCCTATTTTTGAATTTGATTTAAATTATTATAAAATATTTTCTCTGCACCACTCCATACACCGGTTTTATCCAGATTAAAATCAAATAAATATGGAAGAAGTTGGTTTTCAAAATCTAGACTACTTTCTTTTGGGAGCATAGCTGGTAAATTATCTATAGCAGTTAAAATTAATGGTTTTTTTTCATCAATGATGTATTGAAAAGGTTTTTCAAATGAAGAAGGCTTATCATATAAAGGAATTGTATTAAAATCACTACCAGGATCACAAGATACATCAGATATTAAAACTAATTTTCTATCATTAATAACTTCACTTTTTTTAAGAAATTTGACTGATTTGTCAGATGATAACACACAATTAACAAAAATATCATGTTCAAGTATCTCAGGAAAAGATTTTCTATGAAGAGTCTCTTTCAAATCCCATTCTGTTAAAACCAAACCTAAAGATTTAAAAAAATCACAGGCACCTGCCCCTACTCTTCCCGCAGATCCTATTACTATTATTTTAGGCATCTCCAATTTATTTTTTTTATGTAACTCAAGTTGTTTGGAAGCAGTATTAACTAAGTTTTGTTTAGTTGTAGAAAGTGGGATTTTTATACCTGATGATAGAATATTATTTTTATAGTTTAACCAAATATTAAGCCCTACAAATGCGCCTGAATAGCCAGCATAATATCCAAAAGCTGCTACTCTTTTGCCTTTAGTATCTTTTAAATATTCNAGATCATATAGTNTACCCTTATTTTTTTTGAAATTATCTAGTATTTTCTCTGAATTAGCTTGTTTTTTAAAAACATGAGCAAACATGATATGTTTATGGCTCAATTCTAAATCTTGATTTATTTCTTTCAAACCAATTATTATNTTATCTTTATCAGCAGTAACCCAAGAACCCTTTGTAACTATTTTACAACCTTTCAGTTTATATTCTGATGTCTTAAAAATTCTTTTTTCACAATCTTCAACAGTTACTTCAAAACCTTCCCTTAAAAGTTTTTCTGCTCCTTTAGGAGAAATAGGTGTACGGAATTCATCCTGTCTATCTTCGGATCGTAACCAAAAATGTGTCATTTTGACTCATCATTTTATGGCGCGGTTGACGGGGCTCGAACCCGCGACCTCCGGCGTGACAGGCCGGCACTCTAACCAACTGAGCTACAACCGCATTTTAAACATAACGTATTACTTATAAACTCTTGGATACAATTATTGTCAAGAGAAAGATTATGTAAATTTTCTCTAACCAAGTATTTTACGAAGATAAATAAGATTAAATCAGAGGGTTGGTGGGTGATAAGAGACTCGAACTCCTGACATCTTCGGTGTAAACGAAGCGCTCTACCAACTGAGCTAATCACCCTGAAACATTTATCGAAGATAATAATTAAATAAATTAAATACAATAATTATTTTTATAAAATGAGTATTATTTAGTAATACTAATGAGCTACTGAAGTCTCACCGTCTAATTCATCTTCACTTTTACCACTACTGTCGGAACCACTTCCAATTAATGTTTCTGGATCCCATTCTATTGGTTGAGGTTTATCAGTAAGTGCAATATCTAAAACTTCACTAACATGTGCAAGTGGAATTATCTCAAGACCATTCTTAACTTGATCAGGAATTTCCCTTAAATCTTTAGCATTTTCTTTTGGTATTANNACTGTTNTTATACCTCCTCGCAAAGCNGCTAANAATTTTTCTTTGAGACCTCCTATTGGAAGTATATTTCCCCGTAGTGTTACTTCTCCNGTCATNGCAATATCTCTACGAACGGGAATTTCAGTAAGNACAGANACTATNGATGTAACCATTGCAATACCAGCNGANGGGCCATCTTTTGGTGTTGCTCCCTCAGGAACATGCACGTGAATATCCAATTTCTCAAATAGTGGCGGCTTNATACCAAGAGTTGGTGATTTAGANCTAACAAAACTTGAGGCAGCATCAATACTTTCTTTCATAACTTCGCCTAGTTTACCTGTAGATTTCATTCTTCCCTTACCAGGTAATTGCAAAGCTTCAATNGATAACAAATCTCCACCAGTNTCAGTCCAAGCAAGACCAGTAGTCACACCAATTTGGTTTTCTTCTTCTGCAAGACCAAATTTAAATTTTTTAACTCCTAAAAAGTCATCAATATTCTTCAGGGTAACATTTACTTTTTTTGCTTCACCTTTAATAATTTTTGTTAATGATTTCCTGCAGAGTTTGGCAATTTCTCTTTCTAAATTACGAACTCCAGCTTCTCGTGTATATCTTCTAATTATTTCTAAAAGACCGTTTTCATTAATACTAAACTCCGTATCTTTAAGTCCATGTGCTTTCATCTGCTTTGATATCAAATGCTCAGTAGCAATGTCACGCTTTTCAATCTCAGTGTAGCCTGCAAGACTTATTATCTCCATTCTATCTAACAAAGGTCTTGCCATATTATAAGTATTGGCAGTCGTTATAAACATTACATTGGATAAATCATATTCTACTTCTAAGTAGTGGTCTGTAAAAGTACTGTTCTGTTCTGGATCAAGAACTTCCAACATAGCGCTTGCAGGATCACCCCTAAAATCTCTACCCATTTTATCCACTTCATCAAGAAGAATAAGAGGGTTAGTAGTTTTTGCNTTTTTCATAGATTGAATAATTTTTCCGGGCATAGAACCAATATANGTTCTTCTATGACCTCTGATCTCACTCTCATCATGAACTCCGCCTAAGGCTATTCGTATAAATTCTCTACCAGTGGCGGATGCAATAGATTTACCTAAGGAAGTTTTTCCAACACCCGGAGGTCCTACCAAACAAAGTATTGGACCTTTAATTTTCTTAGATCTTTGCTGTATTGCTAAATATTCAATAATTCTTTCTTTAACTTTCTCTAAACCGCAGTGGTCGTCATCAAGGATTTTTTGAGCCCTATTTAGATCTTTCTTAACTCTACTTTGCTTTCCCCAAGGTATGGAAAGTATCCAATCCAAATAATTTCTAACAACTGTAGCTTCAGCAGACATTGGTGACATTGATTTTAATTTTTTAAGCTCTGCCAAAGCTTTATCTTTAGCTTCTTTGCTTAGTTTAACTTTAGAAATTTTTTCTTCAAGTTCAGCTAACTCATCCTGAGTTTCAGAACCATCACCTAATTCTTTTTGAATGGCTTTCATTTGCTCGTTAAGATAATATTCTCTTTGAGTGCGCTCCATTTGATTTTTAACACGTGATTTGATTTTTTTCTCAACTCTTAAAACACTCATTTCACCTTGCATAATACTAAAAATAGTCTCAAGCCTCTTGTGTAGATCAATAATTTCTAAAAGTTCTTGTTTTTTTTCAACTGAAACACTTAAGTGACCTGCAACAGTATCTGATAGTTTGGAAGGATTATCAGCTTCAGATATAGCTTTCAATGCTTCTTCTGGTATGTTTTTATTTAATTTTGAATAACGATCAAATTCATCAATAACTGATCTTCTAAGAGCTTCAATTTCTTCTGATTTGTTTATTGTATCATTTAAAATAGTAGCCTCAGCTTCAAAAAAATCTTTATTTGGGATAAACTTTTCGATTTTTACTCTATTTTTTCCNTCTACNAGAATTTTGACTGCNCCATCAGGNANTTTTAAAATTTGAAGNACATTAGCTGTTACACCGACTTTATTAATANTTTCTTCGGTTGGTTCATCNTGAGTTGCATCAATTTGACTGGAAAGTAAAATTTCTTTGTTATCTTTCATTACCTCTTCAAGAGCACGAACGGATTTATCTCTTCCAACNAAAAGTCTTACAATCATATTTGGAAAAACGACAATATCTCTTAAGGGTAATACTGGTTGGGTAATTTTATTTTTTTTAGCCATTATAACCTCTGCTTNACNCTCATTTAATCAGAATNATTTACAACATAGATATGTTTGGTATACGACATATTCAAGAAATACATTTAATTAAAATTAAAAAAATTTACAACAAATTAAATGTTCAAAACAGAATTAAATAAGTGATAAGTCTCCCGAATTTTGAAGTTTGGTAAATTCATTTATAAATTCAATTAGTTTTTTATTTATAATTGCATCTCTAATATTACTCATCAATTCTTGATAATAGTGTAAATTATGCCATGTTATGAGCATTGAGGATATAATCTCACCTGATTTAAACACATGATGTAAATATGCCCTTGAATAGTTGAGACACGTGTAACAATTACAATCAGGATCTATAGGCCTANAATCATCTTTATGTCTCGAATTTTTAATATTTACAGGACCTCTTCGAGTTAAAGCCTGACCGGTTCTGCCTGATCTTGTTGGAAGAACACAATCAAACATATCGACCCCTCTTAAAACTGCTCCAACAATGTCATCTGGTTTACCAACTCCCATCAAGTACCTAGGTTTATCTAAAGGAAATTTGCTTGCAGAAGCATCTAATACCTTAAACATTTGATTTTGTGGTTCACCTACAGCTAAACCTCCCAATGCATATCCTTGAAATCCAACATCTATAAGTCTTTTGGTGCTTTCATCCCTTAAATCTTCATATATCCCACCTTGCTGGATACCAAATAACAAACCGCCATCAGTTAAATCAAACTCCTCTTTAGATCTCACAGCCCATTCCATGGACCTTTTCATACTGAGAGCAATATCACTTTTATCTGAATTAAAACTTGCACAATCATCAAAACACATAATGATATCGCTACCTAATGTTTTTTGTATCTTTATGGAATATTCAGGGTTTAAGAAATGTTTTTTTCCATCAAAATGTGATTGAAATTCTACTCCTTCATTAGACTTTTTGGATAAGCCACTTAAGCTCATAACCTGAAAACCTCCACTATCAGTAAGTATTGGTTTTTCCCAATTCATAAACTTGTGTAATCCACCTAATTTTTTTATTAAGTTCTCTCCTGGTCTTAACATGAGATGATATGTATTACACAAAATAATATCTGCACCNAGTGATTTTACATTTTCAGGTAACATAGCTTTAACAGTTGCTTGTGTACCTACTGGCATAAATGCAGGTGTTCTTATTGATCCTCGACTAAGAAATAATTCTCCTACCCTAGCCTTTCCNTCAGTACCTTTAATCTTGAAATCCATAGGAAATCTATTTAAGTTAAAGTAAAACATTTTGAAAGTATGAAAATGAATGAATNCAAAAATAGTTCACCATNTACAACTGATGATAATGAAAACCAGATTGAGAATGTATCTTTAATAAAGCCATCCAGTACAGATCATCCACTTTACAATGATGTAGTAAATGCTTGTAAAACAGTTTTTGATCCGGAAATACCAGTCAATATTTTTGATTTAGGATTAATCTATACTNTAGAAATAAATGAAGATGGAGATACATCTATATTNATGAGTCTCACTGCGCCAGGTTGTCCTGTTGCAGAAGATATGCCAGGCTGGGTTTCCGATGCTGTAAAACCAGTAAAAGGTATTAAATCGGTTAATGTTGAGATCGTATGGGAACCTCAGTGGGGCATGGATATGATGAGCGACGAAGCAAGATTAGAATTAGGTTTCATGTGAGAATTATACTATGAAAAGTCCAATTTCTTTAACAAATAAAGCAATTCAAAAAATTAAACAACTTACTATTAATTCAAATAAATTTGCTTTACGCCTTGATTTGAAAAAAGGTGGATGTGCAGGTATGGAATACTTTATGGAATATGTTGATAAGGTGGAACAAAATGAGGAAGTGATAGATTTTGATGGAGCAAAAGTTATCATCGCTCCACTTGCTCAAATGTATCTTTTTGGCACAACAATAGACTATGAAGATGGAATTCTTGAGTCAGGATTTAAATTCAATAACCCTAATGTAACTGAAGCTTGCGGCTGTGGTGAATCTATTAAATTTTAATAAGGTTTAGAGTAATTATTTTTTTTGAATTTAATTTCTTAAACTTTTTAACTTTTATGGAGAGCTTATGATTGATAGAAAATTTTTAATTGCTGGTAATTGGAAGATGAATGGGATGTTTGATTCAATAAGCGAAGTATGCAAAATTGATCAACATAGTAAGGAATTGAATAGCGATTTGGCTTTATGCTTACCTTATACAATAATTAACAAAGCATATGAAAATATATCGAATGGAAAATTAATAATTGGGGCACAAAATTGCCATCATGAGGAAAGTGGTGCATTTACAGGTGATGTTTCAGCAGAAATGCTTAAAAATGCAGGTGCAAAAGTTATTATAGTAGGACATTCGGAAAGAAGACAAAATTATTTTGAAAATAATGAATTAATAAATAAAAAAGCAACTTCAGTTATAAATTCTGGGTTACAAGTAATAATTTGTATTGGGGAAACTGAAGAAGAAAAAAATAAAGGTCAAACAAATGACATAGTTTGTTCTCAACTAAGAAACTCAATTCCTATTATTTCTAATGGTGAAAATACTGTAATTGCTTATGAACCAATTTGGGCAATTGGNACTGGAAGAATTCCTAGTCTTNAAGAAATTCAAAGCGTTCATAGTCGATTGAGGTTATTAATTTCAGAAATTAAGGGNGCCGAAATTGCTAATAAAATGAGAATACTTTATGGAGGTTCAGTTAAACCAAATAATGCTGAGGATATCTTTGCTTTAGAAGATGTAGATGGTGCACTAGTAGGTGGCGCATCCTTGAAATCTGAAGATTTTTTGGGAATAGCAAAACTATGCCAATAGTTCATACAAAAGAGTCTGGCATAGAGTCTTTCTTTATTTTGATAAAATCTTTCAACTCCTCTTCTATTGATATATCTAGTTTGGGCTTAATATAATTATCAAGAAGTGACTTCACTCTTTGGCTCGCATTAAGAGTAGTATCCTTAGCACCTTCTTCTTGCCATGTTTCAAACGGTTTGTAATCAAAAATTTCACTACGCCAAAAAGCATTTTCGAAATTTAATTGGGTATGATTACATCCTAAAAAATGCCCTGACGGTCCAACCTCCTNTANTGCATTAATAGCTAACCCATTTTCAGAAATATCGACACCTGAGCTTATTGTATGAAGTGCTCCAAGTTGATCAGCATCAATAACAAATTTTTCAAAACTTGATACTAATCCACCTTCTAACCAACCACATGCATGAAGCATAAAATTAACTCCTCCATAAAGGGCTGCTTGAAGAGTATTTGCACTTTCATAAGCAGATTGCGCATCTGTTAATTTGGAACCACAAAGAGCNCCACCAGAACGAAATGGTAACCCTAATCTTCTGGCTAATTGACCTGCTCCATATAGAATTTTACTAGCTTCAGGCGTTCCAAAAGTTGGTGCTCCTGAATTCATATCTATAGATGTAACAAATGCACCAAATATCACAGGAGCACCTGGTTTTAATAATTGGGAATATGCAACACCAGANAAAACTTCTGCCAAAACTTGAACTAAAGTTCCTGCAACTGATACTGGAGACATTGCGCCACCTACTATAAAGGGAGAAATAATACAGGCTTGATTAGAGGTAGCATATTCCTCTAATGCTCCCATCATTATTGAGTCAAAAGTAAGGGGTGAATTAATATTNATTAAACTTGTTAATACGGTATTTTGATTAACAAATTCCTCTCCAAAAAGAATTTTTACCATATCAACACTATCTTTAGCTCTATCAGGCGCAGTAACAGAACCCATAAACGGTTTATCAGAATAAATAATATGAGAAAATAGCATATCAAGATGACGTTTGTTGACTGGAATATCTGTTGGTTCGCATAGAGTACCACCTGAGTGATGCAACCATTTTGACATGTATCCCAATTTTACAAATTTTTCGAAGTCTGAAATGTTGGCATATCTTCTACCATTATCGTTATCTCTTACGAAAGGTGGACCATAAACTGGAGCAAGAACCAAACTTCTTCCACCTATTTCAACTGATCTTTCAGGGTTCCTTGCATGTTGCAATATTCTACTTGGGGCAGTAGAACATAGTTCTTTAGCCAAACCTTTTGGTATTTTTACAAGTTCACCAGACACATCAGCACCAGCATNTCTCCANANTTTAAGAGCGTTNGGATTATCTAAAAATTTNACACCTATNTTTTGNAGTACTTCCTCNGCTTTTTCTTCAATTATTTCAAGGGANTCTAAATTCATNATNTCAAANTTNGGAATATTCCTTTCAATATATTTGGCTGTATCAATAACAAAATTTGTTCTTGCTGCTCTTCTAGCAGATTGACCACCAGAACCTCGAACTCTTCTACCAGACATACCTTAACCTTTTAAAATTCATTATAAGACTCGTTAATATATTAAAAAATGTTTTAGGTTCATGATTTTAAAAAAAAAGAACAATTATGAAATCATTTAGTATAATTTTAGCGTATCTTGCAATATTAATATTATGATAATAATACTCGGTTATGAAAAATTTAAAACATCAAACTCTTCTTATTATTGATTTTGGTAGTCAAGTTACAAAACTTATAGCTAGAAGATTACGAGAAAGAAAAATTTATTGTGAAATTCATCCATATAAAAATATAACTAATTTATTTTTGAAAAAACTTTCTCCTAAAGCAATAATTCTATCAGGTGGTCCTAAAAGTGTTAATGATCATTCCAGTCCAAAAGTGAATTCCTTAATTTATGAGCTTGGAATTCCCATCCTTGGTATTTGCTACGGACAACAGCTTATGATGCATCAATTAGGAGGAAAAGTAGAAAGTGGTAAATTCTCTGCCGAGTTTGGAAGAGCTTTCTTAGAATTAAAAAAAGAGACAAAATTATTAGATGGCTGGTTTAATCAAAATAAAGAAGTAGTTTGGATGAGTCATGGGGACCATGTATCTAAATTAGCTCCTGGATTTGAAGTATGTGCTATCTCACCAAATGCATCTAACGCAGTAGTAGCAGATATCAAAAGAAATTTTTATGGAGTACAATTTCATCCAGAAGTTCACCACACAACAAAAGGTTTAATTCTTTTTGACAATTTTCTTAAGATTGCTGGTTTCAATGGAGATTGGACTATGAAAGCATATCAACAAGAAATGATACATCAAATTAAAAATATAGTTAAAAAAGATAAAGTAATTTGTGGAATTTCAGGAGGTGTAGACAGTACAGTAACAGCTGTTTTATTACATAAAGCAATAAAAAAGCAGCTAACATGCATTTTCGTCAATCATGGATTTCTAAGAAAAAATGAAGAAAATGAAGTTTTGGAGATGTTTAAAAATGACATTAAAATTCCACTAATTTATGCTGATGAGAGTGATCTTTTTTTTAGAGAATTGGAAAGAATATCTGATCCTGAAGTAAAAAGAAAGAAAATAGGAAAACTCTTTATCAATGTTTTTGAGAAGTATGCTCAAAAGATAAAGGGNGCAAAGTTCTTAGGGCAAGGAACNCTTTATCCTGACGTAATTGAGAGTATATCTGNTCATGGAGGAGAATCCGAAACCATTAAATCTCATCATAATGTTGGAGGATTACCAAAAAAAATGGGATTAAAATTAATAGAACCATTAAAAGAAATTTTTAAGGATGAAGTGAGAGACTTAGGACGAGAAATGGGTATAAACAAAAATTTTTTAAATCGCCACCCATTTCCAGGCCCTGGATTAGCTATAAGATGTCCAGGAGAAATAACTAAATATAAATTAGAGATTTTAAAAAATGCTGATCATATCTTTATTGAACAGATAAGAAAATATGGTTTATATGATAAAATTTGGCAAGCATTCGTTGCTATATTACCGGTAAAAACAGTAGGTGTAATGGGTGATAAAAGAACTTATGACTTCGCTTGCACACTAAGAGCAGTCACATCAGTTGATGGAATGACCGCAGATTACTTTCCTTTTGAACATGAATTTCTTAAAGATACTTCAACTAGAATAATTAATGAAGTGAAAGGAATAAATAGAGTAACATATGACATTACATCAAAACCTCCGGGAACTATTGAGTGGGAGTGATTAAATTTGTATTTTATTCAATTAGATATACCTAATTCTTTATGTGAAATAGATGATGAGTTGAAGGCTATCTACCATAGCAAAGATAGTGTTTGTATTTGGGTTTTTAGTAGTAGAAAAGATAGAAATAAATTTGTTGATGAAACCGCGGGAATGTTAAAGGCTGAAAGAGAAAGTCACTTTGAAAAGCACTATCTTGAAAAAGTTGCATAATAGTTACATACAAGTATTTTTACCTTTTTTATCAATGGTTTACAGCAGGAGCACGATTGAGTAAGAATAATGTTTTTTAATTATTTACACATCATTATTGAAGTAATAATACTGTAATTAAAGGATAAAATAAAATGGACGTTCTGGATATCTCACTAATCTTTTCCATCACACTTTGTAGTTTGGTCAGTGGCTTCATTTTTACTTATTCAATTGTAGTAATGCCAGGCTTGTCAAAACTAAATGATAAAGACTTTCTAAAAGCATTTCAGGTGACAGACGCTGTAATACAAAATAATCAGCCGCTCTTCATGTTTACTTGGATAGGCTCTATTTTGGCTATGTTAGCTACAATATTAGTTTCATTAGTAAGTATTGGGTTTGCAGATGCTTGGTTAATAGTTTTAGTTGCTTTTGCTTATTTATTAGGTGTACAAGGCATAACGGTAGCAATCCATATACCCCTAAATAACCATATCCAAAGAATTAAAATTGAAGACCTTAATGATGAGGTATTAGCTGATCAACGTTTAAAATTTGAAACAAAATGGAATTTCTTTAATTACATTCGAACAAGTATCGCCATTTCTGTAAGCGTGTTACTGCTCATACTTTTAACAATACGATAAATTAGGCCAGAGCGATTGAGTGGGAGTGATAAAAATTTATAAAATTAATAGCTTATATAACTTTTAATGCAGTATTTGTTATTTATACACATTCTAGCAGGCTCAATCTCTTTAATAGCGGCAGCTTGTGCAGTCTTGTCATCAAAGGGAAAAAAAGTCCACATTATAGCGGGAAGAACTTACTTTTGGGGAATGGCTGTAATTTTCTTAACAGCTATTCCTATGTCTATTGTAAGTAGTAATCTTTTTAATTTTCTTGTTGCTATTTTTTCATTTTACTTGGCTTATGCAGGAATGAGATTTGCAAGAAACAGAACAGGAATAGCAAATACATTTGATTGGGCTGCTGTTGGTTTGATGGTTTTATCAGGAATTGGAATGTGGTGTTTAGCAACTGTGTATTTTATGAATAATAATACGCAATACATTACACTTGCTGTCTTTGGATTTATAGCAATTAGTCTTGGATTTTTGGATTTTAGAAGTTACAGAAATAAATCAGCTATTGGCAAGCAAAGAATTGCAAGACACTTAATTAATATGCTGGCAGGTACGATAGCTGTAATTACGGCTGTTTTAGTGACTAACGTAAATATTGAGCCAGTCTTTATATTATGGATACTCCCAACAATATTAATTTCCCCATTTATTTTTTGGTGGAATAGAAAAATTCTTGGTACAAATAAAGCTAATTGACTGTTGGCAATTATTATGGAAATTGGAGGTTTTATATGCTTTATTTTTTGCCAAACTCTGTGACATTTCTTGACAGAGTCTCACCAAGTGACAATTACTTAATGTTCAAGTATGATTGAACATAATAAGGATTTAGTAAAAGATAAAAGCAATAGTTCTTCGAAAGACTAAAAGTGTAAAAAGTGACAAAGTAGTGACAAGCTTTTTAAAAAGGTAATAAAAATAATTACTTACTGACTAAGAGCAATTGAGTGCGAATAACAGATAGATTTTTTTAAAATAATATCAATAGCTTTTAAAATAAAGATATTAAGTGACGATTATTAAATATATAAAATTCATAATATTGGTAATAGTTCAACAAGCTTAAGTTTCATTTCTGTGGACAGCAAACAACATATTCTTTACTTTTGAAAGATACTTTTTGGTAAGAGATAATATACATGAAAAGGTTTCACAATTTGGATTTTTTAAGAGCCTTAGCAATGATGATGGGTTTAGTCATTCATGCTCCTCTTATATTTTGGGTACCAGATTTTGCAAAAGTTTATGGTATTGATAACATAGCTCCAGCTCAAGAGTGGATTAACATTATAGGCCGATTCATTAGTAGCTGGCGAATGCCTTTATTTTTTTTACTGTCAGGTTTTTTTGCAATTCTAGTTATAGAAAGAAAAGGTACATCACAATTCTTAAGAGATCGCTTTATTAGAGTAGGTTTAACGTGCTTAATATTCTCTTCACTATATGATATCTCAGATGGAAGCTTTGATTTTACAACATTACATTTGTGGTTCCTTTACGAGTTAATGATTATAGTTTTGGTATTTTCACTTTTGTATAGATTAAAGACCATCAAGAAATTGATATCTATGAAATTAACTCCAAAAATGTTTTTTTTTCTAACCTCATGGTTAATTTTGTCTGTGCCTTTGGCATTTATTCTTAATAATTGGTGGCATCCATTAGCGTTAAAGGCGTCCACAAGCTACTTTGATCTGAAGATTGGTAATATGCTCTATTACTTTTCATATTTTTTGTTAGGTGTAATTCTCTATTCTAATCAAAACATAATCATCAAATTAAAAAATATAAAGACTATTTTTCTCTTATGTAATCTTTCTTTGTTTGCATTTTTCTTACGTATTTACTCAGATCATCTTACGATAGGACAGGCGGACAGTTTAAGAAATGTTGCACAAATAAAGTTTGATCCAATACTGGTATTCTTTAATGCTTGTATGATTGGAATGAATTCTATCTTGTTGTGTTTACTTTTTATTGGATTAGCCTCCAAAATTATTCAATCTGATAGTCTAATTATTAAGTGGTTTGTTGAGCTTTCTTACCCAATCTACATTATACATATAATTCCAGTAACAATGATGAGTGCAGTATTATATCATGTTGGGTTGAACCAATTAAGTATTTTGCCACTCGCTGTAATCACTGGTTTCATAATTTGTGTAATTTTATATTATGTATTTATTAAATTCACCCCTCTAAACTGGTTGATAAATGGCTACTCTAAATCACCTTTAAAAGTAAAATTTTTAAGCTTTAAAAAGGCTAAAAATTAAATAAATGACCAAATTAAAATTAGTGCGTAAAAGTTATAGAAATTAAATAATGAATTTTGTTTTAATGGAGATTTAAGCTCCAATTTTTTTAATTAAGGTTATTTTGCTTTTTCATTAAACTACTGGTCATAGTTAATAGATTTTTTAATATATTTAATTTCATAACTTTTAAAATTGATTAAAAATGGTACAAAAATCAACTGATGTAACAGTTTAAAGTTTTTGTTAAAGATTCACAGGATTTTAAAATTTAAAAAAATTCATTCAATATTTAAACATTGAAATGCGTTAACCACTATTCTCTTTTTATTTATCAAAGGAACCTTATTGGTTACAATTTTTGCTTTTTTGTTATAAAAGGAATTAACCTCTAATATATTATTTTGTCCTTTTAATTTGGTTAATTTTTTTTCACAATCACTTTTTGAACTATAATAGCTATTATGCATTTGATCAGATTTTATTAAATTTTTACCATTTTCAAGTCCAGAAAAAAATATTTCTCCCTCTGGGATAGTAACAAAAACTTGATAGAAAACAATTATCCACTTCATATTTTAATTCCATCAACTTATAAAAACCAACTAATTATTATCAAATGCACTGATAATAATTAGTTTAATAAGCTAATAGCATACTTTTTTTATATTATAAGATTTTTCTTAAAAAAAATGTAAGCTCTATGCTTTTAATGTTTTTATCTTCAAAGTAACAGATTAAACCTTATATAGTTCTCTACAATTTTCAATTTTTTCAATATTTAAAAGTTTATTATAAATTTTTTCAGCCGATTTTGATACTCCTGAATATTGGATACAAGAATTAAACTTCTCAAAAAGCATGTTTTGACTTAGAGGTTTTTTAGCAGCTCCAATTGGAGTGCCCATAAATTTTTCAAAAGATTTACCATTATTATCAACTAACTGAACATTAGACCACTCAGGACAAATTACTTCATTTTTAGATATATTTTTGGGTAGGATATCTACTTTCATTTTTACTAATTTCATAAGATTTTTAATTGAATTATCCTGAATAAACTTTTTGTCTAAGTGTTCTAATTTTATTGATCCAAATTTTAAAATTATTGCTATAGCAAATTGCAGGCTAAATTGTGCTTCTTTCACAGAATTAGGATATTTATAAGTTAAATTTGAAGCAATAATTTGGGGAACAATACAAATGATTGAACTTATTTCATCAATTTTTATTTTATAAGAATCTATTAGGAATTTAACACCATCTGCAGCTGCATGGCTTGCATAACAAACAGGATATTTTTTGATATCAACACCTGGATTTAATAAATAAAAATCATTACCTAAATTATTTATAAAATTAAGATCAAATTGATTGTCACTCAAAATTTTTAATAATCCATTACCATCTTCAAAAACATCAATTGGGCCAGTGGCCCCTTTTTTTGCTATATCACAAGCAATAATACCATTTTCAGCAGATTTACCACAATAATAATGTTTAGCATTTGTACCTCTAATTGCTCTTATTGCTCCAACGGAAGATAAAGAAATAGAAATTGCATTATCAATTTCATTTTTATCCAAGTTTAGTATAGAAGAAACTCCAGCAGTACTTCCTAATGATCCAAAAACAGAGGTCGTCCACCAACCCTTATGGTAAATTGTATTAGAATAAGCTTTTGCTACTGCAAATTGAGTTTCTAAACCTATTATGAAACTTCTTATAAGGTCATTGCCATTAAGTTGGTTATGTTGGGCATAAGCCAAAACTGCTGGAAAAACTACAGCTGAGCCATGTACAACCCCAGCATAACAATTATCATCAAAATCTAAAGAATGACCTAGAGCTCCATTTACAAACGCAGCACCAGCTGGATTAATAAATTTTTTCATACCTATAATTTCACAACTACCCTTTCCATAAGTATCTTTCGCTAAATTATACATTATTTCGGCAGATTTAGTCTTGGAACCTGCGAATATGACCCCAGAAATGTCAATGATAAGATTTTTGGCTATGTTAATTATATTTTGAGGTAAACTTAAATTCTTAAATTTTATAATCCCACTTGTAAGTCTACTTACTATCAACTTTTCGTTGTTCATAAAGTTTTAACCATTTTAAATCATTTAATTAATTTAAAAATCATTTTTTGAAATAACCTGCTCGAACTGCTGTTCCAATTAAATTACAAATAAATCTTCCTGCTGTGATTGCAGTAATTCCATTCAAATCTTTAGCAGGTGTAATTTCCACAATATCCATACCTAAAACTTTACCTTTTTTTACTAAGCCTTGAATTAAAGTTCTCATTTGAGAATAATTTACACCACCTGGAGCTGGTCCTGCAACTGCTGGCATAATGGTAGGATCAACACCATCAGCATCTATTGTTAAATAATAATTTTGATTATCAGGGATTCTATCTAGAATTGCTTTCATTCCAATTTCCTGAAGTTCTATGTCAGTAATTAGGATTGAACCATAATCCAAGGCAGCTTGTCTCTCCTCAGGTCTTGCACTTCCAGCAGAACGAAGCCCAATTTGGTAAATTTCATTAATATGATCCATTTCTGAAGCTCTTCTAATTACACTAGAAAGCCCTTGGCTTACTCCATGGAAAACATCTCTCCAATCTATATGCGCGTCCACCTGTATCAATGTAATTGGCCCATGATTTTCCAAAGCTCGAAATACAGGAATTGGAATTGCGTGATCACCACCTAAAATTATTGGCATTGCTCCAGATTGCAAAATTTTTCTAACTACTTCCTCTGATCTTTGGTGGTTACCAGCAACATCCTTAGCTTCACCAATAACATCCCCACAATCAACAACTTTGACATCCTCTCCATTTAAAAGGGTTCCACCAATATCAAAATCATACCTATCAAGCCCACGTAAAGCTCTCTCGCAATACCTTCTGATATGCGTTGGTGCGTTAGATTGATCATTGCTTGCTTCTCCCATTGAATAAGGGTCACCAAAAGGAATACCTAAAAAAGCTATATCAGCCTTAAAATCATTTAAATTTTCTATAATGGGAAAATTATGAAAGCTTTGAAATTCTTTTTTTGGTGGATTTGTAAGAGAATTTGACATAGTTCATCTCCTTTGTATGTGACAGATCTTTATTTTTATCTTAACCTTATTTTAAAATTATCTTCTATCACTATTTAACATAATTAAAAAAAAATTAACCTTGAAAAAATTTAATAATTTGGAAAATAAATCAGCGAATATTTAATGAAATTAGTCAAGTAATTAGAATTGTTCTTGTTCACAAATGACATCATTTACATATTATTTAAATTAAAGCTGAATAGTTTAAAGAAAAAACCAAAGAATATAAGAAATGAAAAACATTAATGATTTACTTACGCCTTGTCTAATTTTGGACGAAGATAAACTTTCAAAGAATATAAAGAGAATTAAATCTTTATGTGCAAAGAAAAAGTACAATTTTAGACCTCATCTCAAAACTGCTAAATGTAGAGAAATCACATTAGAATTTGCCAAAAACTTTGGATCTCGAGCAATGGTATCAACAATAGAGGAAATTGAAAATTTAAAAAATTGTGGTATAAATGATTTTTTGTATTCTGTTTCAATAGTCCCTAGTAAATTTGAAAGACTAGCAAAATGTTTATCTGAGGATTGTGAGATAACTGTATTAATTGACAGCGTTTATATTGCTGAAAAATTAGTAAAGTTTTTTAACCAAACAGGTTTAAAAATTAAAGCTATTATAGAGTTAGACTTGGACGGCCATCGATCTGGTATACCACCAAATTCATATCAAAAAATTTATAAGATTGCTAAACTTTTAGATGATGCAAACCTATTTAGGGGGGTAATGTCACATGCAGGTGAAAGTTATAATATGACAAATAAAACCAGTTTATTGAAATGTGCTGCAAATGAAGTAAATCAAACATTAATAGCTGTTTCTTTTCTAAAAAGTAATTCTATTGACTGTGAGCTTATATCAATTGGGTCAACACCCACAATGCTTTCGGATTATTATGATGAAAGAATTAATGAACTTAGAGCTGGGGTGTTTGTTTTTTTTGATTTAGTACAAGCCGGAGTTGGTATTTGTGAACTCCAGGATATTGCTCTCTCTGTTCTAACTTCTGTAATAAGCATAAATGAAGAAAGCAATAGTATAATTATAGATGCAGGGTGGACTGCATTATCCAGAGATGCTGGTAATTCAAATCATAAAATTGACTATGGTTATGGACAAGTTTGCAATATGCTTGGTGAGGTTATTGAGGATTTAATTGTTTCAAACTTACAACAAGAACATGGAGTTTTAAGAATGAGTAAAAATAGCAATGCAAAATTACCTGATTTGAAGCCAGGCGATTTGTTGAGAATACTACCCAATCATGCTTGTGCAACTGCAGCTGCTCATAATAAGTATCATGTAATAAATAAAGAAAATAAAATAGACAAAATTTGGAACCGTTTCAATTATTGGTAGTTTCAAATTTTCTAAAAATAAATAAAATTGTATTTTATTTTAAATTTAAATTTTTCAATTGAAATAAAATTGACATAATAATAACCTAAAAAATTATGCAAAAAAATTATGATAATCAAAATCATAGATATAGTTTTTTAGCAAAATTCTTCCATTGGGGTTTTGTATTATTGTTTGGATACGGAATTATAAAACAAGTAGATAATATTGAACAATTAGAAGACATTTCTCTTCTTAAATTTGAGATAATGTTTGCTTCAATTTTTTTGTTTTTTTTAATTTTACGTTTTATTTATATGAAAAAAACACAACCAACTTCTTTGCCAGAAGAAACTCCAAAATCACAAAAATTTGCTGCGAAACTAGTGCATTACTCCATGTATTTGTGTCTAGTTTCTATATGTATTTCAGGACTAATGATAGGGCTTTTCTTTTGGTTAGGGTTTAAAAATGGATTAGTAATTGAGTTCATAATTTTGATACATGAAAATTCAATTTCCATTATTTACTATTTGATTGCAATTCACATTATTGCAGCACTATACCATAGATTCAGAAGCGACGGGGTATGGAATTCAATGGTTCCACTCTGGCAAGAAAAAAATTGATTTTAATTATTTTCTAAGAATGCTAATTGATTTCCTACTTCTTCTCTTATTAAAGTTGTTGAAACTTCCTTACTTGACTCTTCCCTAGCCTTTTTATGAATTTCTTTAGATTCTATGTAACCTTTTTCAGATTTATAAATTACTAACGCACCATGGGTAAAATTATCAACCTTCCACCAGTGTACCTCTCTAACGTTTGGGTTAGTTCCTTTAAAGCTGGCTAATAAGTGTTGCATTTGTATTTCATTTATTTCATTTTCATGCTTCCAAGTAGTATTCACATAAAACATACACTCTCTCCATTNATTTANTTTTAAATATTCATCTTAAATNATAAATAAATANTTTTTAATAAAATAAACAGGTAAAAATAAAGCTAAAGAAACAAAATTCTAGATTATGAACCTATTAAATTACTTTAATACTTAACCGTATTGTTATATAAGAAAAAAAGTAATTTTTTTTATACAGGATAGGAGATAGAAAATGTTAAATTTCAAACCAAATTCTCTTAGTTGGATCGAGTTAGTAATTAATAAATTAAACAGAAATAAAGTTTTAAATCTAACAAATATAAGTACTGTTTTGTTTGGGAGTATAATTCTAATTATCTCAGCCAAAATTAAAGTTGATTTATATCCAGTCCCAATGACACTTCAACCATTAGCTGTTTTAATGATAGGCATGCTTTACGGTAGAAATTTAGCAACTGCAACAATTGGTTTATATATTTTACAAGGAATAGCTGGCTTTCCAGTTTTTGCTTATGGTGGAGGGTTATTATATTTATTTGGTCCTACAGGTGGATTTATAATTGGTTTTTTTATTGCGGGTCTAATTTTAGGAGAATTAGCCGATAGAGGTTGGGGTAGAAATATAGTTTCTGCAATATTTTGTATGATTTTAGGAATGTTTATTATTTATTCTTTTGGAATTCTTCAACTTTCAGTAATAAAAGGTTTTGAATTTGCAATCATCAAAGGTTTTTACCCTTTTTTAATTGGAGATTTGTATAAACTCCTTGTTGCAGGTATTTTGGTCCCATTTATTTGGAGATTAGCAAAATAAATTATACATCAAGTAGAATATCCAGTTACACATCGCGTAAGGGATCAAATAATATAAGATTCCTTACTTTTTTTTAAAAATTTTAAAGCAATTACATAGAAAATTTACCTTTTATAAGTTGGTGAAGAAATGAAAAATACATCCACTGGGGTGGTATTTATGATACTTACTATTCTGCTTTTCTCGATTATGAATGCACTGGCAAAAGGTTTTGCGAATTATTACCCCATAATAGTAATTGTATGGGTAAGATACCTAAGCCAAACAATTTTTACTACTTTCATCTTCATTCCAAATTTAAACAAAATTGTAAAAACAAAAAAGATAAAACTTCACCTTTTCAGATCATTGCTTTTATTTTGTGCTACTTTATCAATGTTTTCTGGATTTAAATATTTAACATTAGTTTCAACAATCACCATCTTTCAAATCGGACCGTTAGTAGTGGTTGTGTTTTCAGTTATTTTTCTAAAAGAAAAGGTTGGATATCGAAGATGGCTAAGTGTTTTTGTTGGATTTAGTGGAACTTTATTTATATTAAAACCAGGAACCGAAATGTTTTCTTTTTTTGGTTTGTTTCCAATTCTTGCAGCTATTTTTTATGCTGGATATGCAGTTTCTACTAGAAGACTGGGAACTGAAGAAGATCCAAAAACAAATTTTTTCTATACATCACTTGTTGGTACAATAATATCAACAATTATTCTTATTCCATTTTTTGAACCGATAGCGATAAAAGATTTGCTAACATTTTCAATTTTAGGAATTTTTGGAGGATTAGGGCATTTTTGTTTTATTCTTGCATTAAGAAAGTCTGAAGCCTCTTTTCTCGCTCCATTTACATATTTTGATTTAATTTTTGCAACAATTTTAGGAATACTATTCTTTGCAGAATTTCCAGATATTTATGTTATAGTAGGAGCATTTATAATTGTATCAGCAGGGATATATACCTGGCATAGGGAAAACCTGAATATGAAAAGAAAAAAAATAAAACTCTCATAGATAAAAATTTAATTTTTAAAGTGTTGGCAAAAACCCACCTGATTGAAGAGACCAAAGTTTTGAATAGTGCCCACCTTTCTTAATCAAACTTTTATGTGTTCCCATTTCTACTACTTTACCATTTTCCATGACTACTAATCGATCCAATTTATTAATAGTGGACAATCTATGGGCAATAACTAAGGCAGTTTTATCCTGCAAAATATTATTTAATTGATTTTGTATAGCAGCTTCAATTTCACTATCTAAAGCACTAGTTGCCTCATCTAATATGAGTATAGGTGCATCCTTTAATAATACTCTTGCAATTGCAATTCTTTGCCTTTGGCCACCTGAAAGACGAACACCTCTTTCTCCTACATATGCAGAAAAACCTTTTCTTCCATCTTTATCTTCTAAACCCTTTATAAATTCAAATGCTTCTGCCTTTTTTGCAGCTTCATAAATCTTTTGTTTTGGGGCAGATGGCTCACCATAAGCAATATTCTCATAAATAGATCGATTTAAAAGAGCCGTTTCTTGTGTCACAACACCTATTTGTGAACGCAAAGATTCCTGTGTGACTAAAGAAATATCTTGACCATCAATCAAAATTTTTCCTGAATCCACGTCATAAAATCTTAATAATAAATTTAGTATAGAGCTTTTTCCAGCACCTGACTTGCCAACTAAACCAATTTTTTCTCCCTTGTTAATTTTAAGGGATAACTCCTCAAATAACCCTCCACGTTTACCATAATTAAATTTAACTTTTCTAAAATTAATTTCTCCTCCCTTTATTGATAATTCCTTAGCATCTGGAGCATCAATTACTTTTGGTTTTTGTGATATGGTTAACCTACCTTCGTCAATTGTACCTATATTTTCAAATAAGTAGCTTACCTCCCACATTATCCACCATGACATTTCTGAAATTCTCAAGGTCAAAGGTAGAGAAGCAGCTACTATCCCTGCTCCAATTTGGTCATTACCCAATAAATACAAGCCTAAACCAAGAGTGCCTATAATCAATAATGCATTTGCAAAAGACATCAAAACATTCATTATAAACGAAATTCTCATGACTTTAGCCCATCCAAAGTTAAAATCATCAATTGAGTCTGCCGCTCCTAATTGCTCATAATTTTTTCTGGCAAATAATTTTACAAGATTTATGTTAGCATATGAATCTACAATTCTACCTGTCATTTTACTTCTTAATAGAGAATGTTTATGGCTCAAGTCACGAACTTTTGGCATTAAAATAAGCAAAATAACTAAAAAAATGGCCAACCAAATCAAACTTGGTAAAGTCATAGCAAGACTAGAATAACCTAGGACAAATATAGTACCCCCAAAATATAAGGTAATGTATAAAATTGCTTCTAAAAACTTCATAGCAACGCCACGTACTGCTTGGCCAGTTTCAATAACTCTATTTGCTAATCTTCCAGACAATTCATTTGAAAAATAACCAACATCTAATCCAAGAACATTCAAATGACTTTGCCAACGTACAATATTAGCAAATCCAGTCATTATAGCCATATCCATAAGTGCTTGACTTAAAGATTGAAGAGAAGGCCTAACTATCAAAAAAAATAACCCAAAACCAACTAAAAAAGTAAACTCTTCTTTTATGATTAATTGTACATCACCAACTTCAATAATTCTGCTAACGATATATCCAAAAATTATAGGGACTGCTAAATCCATCAAAACTTCTACAAATTTCAGCAAAAAAACAGCCCAAAGAGTAAATTTTATTTGAGAACAATAGAACCAAATAAAATTAGCTATTTTTTTTGGAGGATTAGTTTTAAATCCAAACCTCATTGGATCTGTCAAATTTTCAAAAAAGTTTAATTTATGCTTAGATCGATTAATCATAGAAAAATAATATTTATATTTTAAATAATTTGTTTACAAATCAAAATTGAGATTTTAATTTCACCAATTAAAATACGGTTTAAAGTAAAACACTTTACCCCAACCTATACATTAAAAGAACACCGATACAGATAAAAAAAAAATTGATCAATCAAAAAATAAAATTTAACTCATTTTAAAATGAAAAATAAAAAAATAATAAAATTAAAGGATATAAATATAGGAGGATCTTATCCTGTAGTTTTTATTTTAGGACCATGTCAGATAGAAAGCCTCGATCATTCATTAATGATTGCAGAAAAGATCTCTAAAATCTGTTTTGAATTCAATGCCAACTTTATATTTAAATCAAGTTTTGATAAAGCAAATAGATCTTCTATTCGAGCAAAGAGAGGTGTGGGTTTAGAAGAAGGTCTTAAAATATTACAAGAGGTTTCTAATAATTTTGGTTGTCCAGTTTTGACGGACGTTCATGAGGCTTCTCAATGTAAAATTTTAGCAGAAGTTGTCGATATTATTCAAATTCCTGCATTTTTATCAAGACAAACTGACTTATTATTAGCAGCAGGAGAAACACAAAAGCCTGTCAATATAAAAAAAGGCCAATTTCTTTCACCAAAGGACATGATGAAAGTTGCAGAGAAAGTTTCAAGTACAGGAAATGACAATATTTTTCTTTGTGAAAGAGGCACTTCTTTTGGTTATAATACTTTAATAAATGATTTTAGGGGTTTAGAAATAATGGCAGAAACTGGTTATCCAGTCATTTTTGATGCAACCCACTCTGTACAACAACCGAGTATACTTGGAGAAAAATCTGGCGGTGAAAGACAATTTATTCCCTCTTTATCTAGAGCAGCATGTGCAATTGGTGTGAGTGGTTTATTTATAGAAACCCATGAAAATCCAGATGTAGCACCAAGTGATGGTGCAAATATGTTAAATATTAACGATTTACCAAATTTAATTCCAACTCTATTATCCATTGACAATGTGATTAAAAATAAAGCTTAAAAAAAATTTTAGGAGCATTTATGAAAAATACTAAGACAGTCTTAATTGACAAAAACCCTGGCAGAAATTCACAAACCTATGGAATAGCTCGTGAGTTAGGTACTGATTTAGATCTTATACATGAACCTTCTATAGGAGTAATTGGGAATAAAGGTGATTCTCAATGTTATTTGGGTGTAAGTAAAAAGGTGCAAATTATTCATGAGGTTCTAAAAAAAAGAATAGGGAAAGAACCTAATCAATTAGCAATGAGACTTATTCAACCAGAATTTAGCCTTGCCACATCTGACGGTATTAGGAATGGCACCAAAGAGATGAGGTATTCCCTTATTGGAAGAGAGGTTACTAATGACAGCATTTGTGAACACCTTAGTGCTACTGGAGTAGAGGGTATTATTGCAGTAGTAGCTTGCGATAAACCTCCTGTTGGAACCTTGTCTGCAATTCTTGAGCATAATAGACCTGCAATCATAATGTCAGATGGATCTATAAGGCCAGGTAAAGATAGTATTACTGGTGAACCTCTAGATATAATAAGCAGTTATCAAATTGCAGGAAGTAGAGATGAGAATCTTAAAAAAAGAATTGCACTTGAGTCTTGTCCTGGCATAGGCAGTTGTGGAGGTATGTTTACTTATAATACTATGCAAACATTTATTGGTGTTTTAGGTATGCAACCTTTACATATGGTTTCACCTGCATCAGAAGATCCAAGAAGGATAAAAGAATTTCCAGAGGAATTGGTAGATTATCTTAGTAATCTAATAAATAAAGACATTACTCCAAGAGATATTGTTACAAAAGATTCTTTAAGAAATGCAATAATAGTTGCAATGAGTGTTGGAGGATCAACTAATGTTATGCTGCACGCTCCAGAATTAGCAAGGGCTGCAGGGTATGCAAATTTTAATAGAGATATAATGAGCTCTGAAGAATTTAACTATTTGTCAGAAAAAGTTATACCAGTTGTAGTTAATGCTAGACCCTTTGGAAAATATTCTATGGTGGATATTGATGACAAAGGTGGAATACAAGTAATAATTAAAAATCTTCTAGAGGCAGGTTTACTTAATGGAAAAACCCTAACTTGTACGGGAGAAACTCTTGTTGAACAAGTAGAAAGATTATCCCCACCTGACCCAGATGGTGAAATTATTTACAAAATCGAAAATCCTTTTAAAAAAACAGGTGGTTTAAGATTATTAGGCGGTAATTTATCCCCTGAATTCAGTGCTATTCTCAAACTAGCGGGTGTTGAGGGTGGCCTTGAAAATGGGGTTTTTAAAGGAAATGCAAAAGTTTTTGATGGTGAACAGAGTTTATTAAATACACTAGACAATTCACCCGAAAGTTTTGCTAATTTTGACATGGTGGTTGTTAGATATGAAGGTCCTGTAGGTGGACCAGGTATGCCAGAAATGTTAGACTCGACGTCTAGAATTACCACATTATGTAGAGAAAGAAATATTATTATTGGTTTAATGACTGATGGAAGATTTTCTGGAGGTTCTGTAGGTTTAGTAATAGGACATGTAGGGCCAGAAGCCGCAATAGGAGGACCTATTGGTCTTATATGTGATGGAGACACGATAACTGTAGACCTTAATAATAATATTTTAGTATGTGATGAACTTAAAGATATCAATACTTTAAGAAAAAGAAAAAAAGAATGGGAAGAAGCTAGAGATAAAAATAATGGTATTCATCCTTCAGTAGGAATTGCTAATACAAGACTTCTCAATAAAATGAGATGTTCTGCTGTACCCGCTATATATGGTGCAGGAATGCATCCCAACCAATCAGTTTGGGTATATGAGGAAAGAACCCCTGAACCTACAAGTTTCAAACCAGTTAACAGATTTCGAAAATAATTTTTAAATTACTTAATATCAACATTAAATTTATCATTTTATGAATTTAAAATTACAAGTTTTAAAAAATTCATATTTGACAATACTAGTAATATTTTTGCTAGTGATATTGGCAAGTGCTCATGAAATAAATGGTAGTAGTCCAAAAAGGATAATATCTCTTTCACCCTCAATTACTGAGATTTTATTTGAAATAGGATCAGGAAATCAAGTTATTGCAGTTGATAATTTGTCTAATTATCCAAATGAAGCACCAATAACTGATATTTCAGCTTATGACCCAAATATAGAAGCAATTAGTTTATTAAATCCTGACTTAGTAATTTTGTCATATAATATAAAAAATCTAAAAGCTGCTTTAAAAAAAATTGGAATAGAAACTATTTATCTCCCAGCACCATTAAATTTTGAAGATATATTAGACCAGATAGATTATCTTGGGCTACAAACAGGCAATGAAGATAAAGCCAAAAAATTAATATCAAAAATGAAAAATAGAATGAAGACACTTCAAAAATTAAGAGAGAATGAAAAAGCAACTAAAATCTATCATGAAATAGATCCAAATTATTATAGTCCCTCAAAATTTAGCTTCATTGGAGACATATATCAAAAACTCAATTATAAAAATGTAGCAGACAAAGCTGATATAAGCAATTTAGGATATCCAAAACTATCACCAGAGCTAATTATCTCAGAGAATCCAGATCTAATTGTATTGCCTGGTAAGGATAATAAATATGTTGAAAAGGTTAAATTAAGACCAGGTTGGGGTTATATAGAGGCAGTTAAAAAAAATAATTTCCTATTAACAAATAATGATATTGCTTCAAGATGGGGGCCAAGAATTCTTAATTTTGCATCAATTTTAGTTGAATATTCAAAAAAGTAATCGATATTTAATTTTAAAAAAAGTGAAGTTTATTTATGGAAAAAGTTTTCAAATTTTCGAATAAATCTATTATATTTTCTGTAATTTTAGTATTAGTTTCATTAACAATTAGTGTAAGCATTGGCGCAGCTGAAATTTCAACTGATGAAATTGTAGGAATTTTTTTAAGAGAGATTTTAGGATATCAAAGTAATCCTGAAATAAACAATATTAATAAAATCATTGTACTAGAATGGAGACTACCAAGGTTTTGCTTAGGATTTCTTGTTGGGGCCTCTTTAGCTATTGCTGGGTGTGGTTTTCAAGGAGTATTTAAAAACCCACTAGCTGATCCTTTTCTATTAGGATCTGCTGCAGGTGCAGGTTTGGGCGTTACACTAGTAATTGTAAATGATCTTAATTACTCATTTGGTATTATTAATTCTGTCCAATTAGGTGCTTTTATAGGAGCACTGGGTGCAGTAATTTGTGCAGCATTTATATCAATAAGTGCGGGAAAGTCTATTGCTAGTCTTTTGTTAGCTGGTATAGCAACTGCAGCCTTCTTAACTGCATGTCAGACTTATTTAATGCATAAATATTATTCCTCTATGCAAGAAATTTATAGTTGGATAATTGGACGATTATTGACCTCTGGTTGGGAAGATGTGATTACAATATTACCATATTTCACAGTATGTTTTATAATCATTTTTCTATTTAGGAAAGAATTAGACCTTTTGAGACTTTCTGAAGATGAAGCAAAAATGCTCGGTGGAAATCCTAGAAGGACTTATTTTATAGTTCTAACAGCATCTTCTTTACTAACTGCAGTAGCAGTTTCGTTAAGTGGATTAATTGCTTTTGTTGGCCTCGTCATTCCTCATATTTTAAGACTTACTGTTAGTTCTAGCTATAGAATAATAATACCATTATCTGCATTAGTTGGAGGTTCTTTTCTTACTATTGCTGATACATTTTCAAGAACTGTTATTTCTCCTTCAGAATTACCTATTGGAATTGTCACAGCCTTCATAGGAGCTCCCTTTTTTGCATTTTTACTCAAAGCATCTAAAGGATCTTTTTAATGTCATACAGCGCAAAAAACCTAAGTGTATTTAAAGATAATAAGAATATTATAAATGAGATTTCTTTTGATTTTCCCTCTGGAAGTTATGTATCAATAATTGGTCCTAATGGTGCAGGGAAAACAACATTATTAAAAACTTTAGCTGGATTATTAGATTTTAAAGGTTCACTTTTAATTAATAATGTAGATAGCGATGAATTATTTAAATATTCAAATAAAAATAATTGTGCTTATGTCCCACAAAATATAAGTATCCCTGAAGGAATGTCACTTATTGAGTATGTACTTCTAGGAAGGAATTCTTATACTAATTGGTTTCTTTCTGAAGATAAAAAAGATTACGAGATTGTAGAAAAAGCACTAAATAAATTAAATTTACAAACAAAAAAAAATCAAATGGTCAAAACTCTATCTGGTGGTGAAATGCAAAGAGCAACACTTTCTAGAGCTCTAGCTCAAGAGGCTAATTTATTGTTATTAGACGAACCCACTTCCTCATTAGATTTTGCGAAGACCAATGAATTCTATGATCTGATAATACAGCTAAAAAAAGATTTAAAGCTAACTATTTTTTTTTCTACTCACGATATCAATAGTATTAGCAAATATTCTGAATATGTCATTGTACTAAAGAAAGGAAAAAAAATATTTTCCGGTAAAATTAACGAAATCTTAAATGAAGTTTTTCTTTCTGAACTATATGAAACTAAATTGAATAAAATAATAACTGAAGATGGATACCCTCTCTTTTATTAAAAATGAGGTCTCTTGACATTACACATTACAATTTTTTATTTTGTTTGGAAACAATTGTAATAAGTTGCTCCCAGGTTTTTTTTGGTAAATAAATTTTATTGTCTGAATTTACTTTATTATTCCTCTCTATTTCTCCTGGAATTTTAATATCATTAAAACCAAAAGCAGTTTCACAATTGATTACATCAGATAAAATTTTATCAGCAAATTCTTTCAATTGGTTTCTAGCATTATATGTACTTGTATTAATAGCTATAAGAAGCCAATTTGCCTCCTTTTTTATTTCACCTAACATACTCTCAGCAACAAGTTGGGCAATTAGTGAAAGTCCAAAACCTTTATGTTTACCAAAAGGTAATATTGCCCCACCATCAAAATAATGATCAGGATTTCTGGTTAAGTTACCTTTTTTATCAATTATACAACCTTCTGGTAATAATCCACCAGCAGACTTAGCTGCATATATCAGTCCACCAGAAATTTTAGATGTAGCAAAATCAAGTACTACTGAACCATTCTTTCCACCAGGAAATCCAATACACCAGGGATTAGTAGGTAATTTTCCTTCTATCCCTCCATATGGAGCTACTTGAGACCAGTCTTTTCGGTTTCCTCCACTTATTAAAATTGTCATTAGACCTTTATTTGCTGCATAATCAGCATAATAACCAAGTCGTCCTGTATGACCTATATTTTTAATAGCGGTAGCAGTAATACCATTTTTTTCTGAGAATTCTATGGCTTTTTTAAAAGCAAAATTCATAACTGGAATACCTAAACCACCATCTCCGTCAATTTCATAGGTGTTTGATGAAAGTTCTCTAAGTTTTGGTTTGGAAGAAATAGATAAATAGCCTGTTTCATACCATTTTTTATATTGTAATGCACGAAATACACCATGGCTTTCTACACCACAAAGACTTGAATCTATTAAATGTTCAGATATTTCAAAAGCTATTTCCTTTGAGCATCCTAACGATATAAATAAATTTATTAATAATTTATTAACCTTATCTACTGATAAAATAATACGTTCATCTGCTAATTCTATTTTGGAATTTACAGCCAATATTTTCACCCATATTTTGAAAAAGATATATATTTTATATTGTACAAATATTTTTATTCAAAAGGATTTTTTTCATTGGGGTTTGTTGATAACCAAACTGATTTTGTTTGCATAAAGCATCGCATTCCTTCCCACCCATTTTCACGACCATACCCAGATTGTTTAAATCCACCAACTGGACTTTGAGTAGCTGCGTTGAAATAATTATTAATATAAACAGTACCAGCTTCAATTCTGTCTGCTATTCTCATTGCCTTGGCAACATCTTTGGACCAAATGCCAGCAGCTAGTCCATAAATGGTATCATTTGCAATATGGATTACCTCTTCTTCTTCCACCCATGATTGAGTGGAAACAACAGGACCGAAAATTTCATTTTGGGATAAATCTGTTTCATTTGAAATATCCTTAAAAATAGTTGGCCCAATATAATAGCCATCAGATTTACAATAAGTTCTTCCGTCTAAAATTAATTGATAACCATCCTTAACAGCAGTTTCTATTTTTTTAAGAATATTTTCATAATGAAGTCGATGAGCTATTGGACCAATATGGGTAGCAGGATCATTAGGATCCCCAACTTTAACGTCTCTTAGAGCATTTAATAAGTACTCTGTAAATAATTCACTTATTTCTTGATGAATTAACAACCTTGACCCAGAAATACAACTTTGGCCAGCTGCAGGAAAAATACCTGAGATTATACCATTAACAGCTAACTCTAGGTCACAATCAGGTAATACAATTTGAGGAGATTTTCCTCCTAATTCCATCACAGTGGGTTTTGCACTTCTTGCAGCTATTCCTGCAACAATTCGACCACCGTTTGTACCCCCTGTAAAAGAAACCATTCTAACATCTTTATGATCTACCAAAGGTTCTACAATTTTATGTCCAAAACCAGTAACAACATTTATTACTCCTGGAGGTAACTCGGCTTCTAGCAAAACATCCATTAGTTCCAAAGTTGAACAACTTGCAAATTCTGAGGGTTTTAAAACAACTGTATTACCTGCAGCTAAACAAGGCGCTAATTTCCAAATAAGAGTACCAATAGGTGAATTCCATGGAAGAACTTGCGCAACAACTCCAAAAGGTTCCCATTTCAAGTAATTATGTATATCTGGTGCTTCTGCAGGTATTACACGTCCTTCAAACTTATCACACATACCAGAATAGTAGTGCCAACTATCAACTTGCCAAGAATCTTTTAGTAAGCTTGGTGTTATGTTTCTTGGAAGTTTGCCATTATCAGTTGTCTCAATTTTTCCAATTCGCTCTGCATGTTTTGATATTATTTCACCAATTTTTCTTAAATATCTTCCTCTTTCAGCCGGCATCATTTTACCCCAATGCCCAGAATAAAAAGCATTTTTTGCTGCTTCAACTGCTAAATCAATATCCTTAGGCCCACAGTCTGGAACTAAAGCCCACGAAAGACCTGTGGCAGGGTTTTCACTTTCAAAGTAGGCTGCAGTGATAGGTTCTTTCCATTCATTATTAACAAAATATTTAAATTTTCTTAATTCTGACATTTAACTATTTCCTTTATGTTTCCAAGGGAGTTTTTTTTTCTAGTTTAAGTATCATATCTGATGCTTTTTCAGCCATTGCTATTACTGTAGCGTACAAGTTACCAGTAATTTGTGAAGGCATTGCGGAGGCATCACAAACCCTTAAACCCTCTACACCAAATACTTTCAATTCTTTGTCAACAACTGAATGAATATCATTACTCATACCCATTTTTGCTGTAGAACATGGGTGATGTCCTGTGTATGCAGTTTTTCTTATTGCAGATATAATTTCTTCATCTGTACTTACATTTTTCCAATCGCCTCTTTCTTCGGTTAAATATTTCCTTATATTTACATTTTCCATAATTTTTTTTACTACCTTTACACCTTTTACTAAATCATCTAAGTCCTTTTTATTGTTTAAATAATTTGGATCTATGATTGGGTAATCTAATGGATTTGAGCTTTTTAATCTTATTTTTCCTAATGACTTTGGTCTTTCGAGATTAATATCAATTTGAACTCCTGGCTTCGCAACTTTTTTACCTCTAACCAATAATTTCCTCCCTAAAGATTGTAGTATTGAAGTAGTTTCATTTTTTCCATCACTCAAGTTTTCGTCAATATTCATTGGTGTCATAAAAATTTGTAATTCTGGGTAATTTGGGTCATCAAATGAATGAAAAAGCATACTTGAAAATAAAGAACCACCTCCAGGTCCACTTCCGTTCATTAACCATCTTCCCAACAATAAAGCTGCTTGATCTATTCGCTGATATCTTGCTGCACTTAAATCCATTCTATCAGATCCATATTGAATAGATACATCCAAATGATCAGCAAGATTTTGTCCTACGCCTGGTAAATCAATAATTGGTTTTACATCATGAGATATTAAATGATTTGCATCACCTATACCCGATAACATAAGCAAGTGTGGTGTTCCAAATGCACCTTGCGATATAATTACTTCTTTTCCTGCATAGATTTTTTTTCCATCAATCGTTTGAATTCCTACAGCTTTATTTTTATTAAATAAAATTTTGACAACTCTTGTGTTTGTAAAAATTTTTAAATTTTTTGGTACTTTTTTTAAATAGGAAATTGCAGAAGATTGCCTTACACCTCGATAAGTTGTGCTATCTATCCTTGAAACACCTGCCCTCTTATTGGCATTGAAATCATCTAAAAATTCATGCCCAGTATCAACTGCAGCTTTTATAAAAGCTTCATCTAGTACTGAAAAATTCCTTGCAGGTTCAACTTTTAAAGGGCCTTGATTTCCATGAAATTTATTTTGTCGATTTGTAGAGCCTTCAGAATATTTAAAGTATGGTAATAAGTCTGAATATCCCCACCCATCTAAACCCATTTGTCGCCAATTATCGTAATCTTGTGCAACTCCTCGAATATAAACCATTCCATTGACTATTGAAGTTCCNCCTAACCCTTTTCCACGTGCAAAATAAATTTTTCTATTATTTAACTGAGCTTGTTTAACCGAATGATATCCCCAATCAAATTTAGGATTCCCAAAAATAAAACCATTACCAGCAGGCATCTTTATAAATAAATTTTTACCGCTTCCCCCTGCCTCAACTAAACAAATACTATCTTTTGATTTATTAGCTAACCTTGAAGCTAAAACACAACCAGCAGAACCACCACCTGCAATAATATAATCGTATTCTAGAGACATAATTTAAGTTCTTTTATTATATGATTTGTCATTTCAATAGTTGATGAATTACCTTTAAGATCCCTAGTATGACAACCCTTTTGCAGTGTTTTATCTATAGCAAATTCTATTTTTTTTGAAACTATATCTAATCCAAACGAATATTTAAGCATCATTGAAATGCTAAGTATCATACCAATAGGATTAGCAGCTCCAGTTCCAACTAATTCAGGAGCAGTCCCATGAACAGGTTCGTATATACCTTTTGTTAAATTAAGTGGTGAACCACATAGAGAAGCAGAAGGAAGCATCCCAATACTACCAGATATAGTAGCAGCAAGATCTGAGAATATATCTCCAAGAAAATTACAAGATAATATTACATCAAACTTTTTAGGATTCATAATCATTTGAAAAGCACAATTATCTGCATAAAGATGTTCAAGATTAGTATTTGGGTAATTATGAGAAACTTTTTGAACAACATCTCTCCAGAGTCGATAACTCTCCATAACATTTGATTTATCAATTGAAATAATCTTTTTATTATATTTTTTTGCTAATTCAAAACCACATTCAGCAAATTTCTTTATCTCTAATTCGTAATAACCGGCAGTATCAAATCCATAACGCTGATTTTTGATATATTTTATGCCTCTTGGTTTTGAAAACATTACTCCACCACACATTTCTCTTAAAATAATTATTTCAGAGTTTTGTACATTTTTCCTATAAAAAGGAATTATTTTATGAAGACTTTTATAATATTTAATTGGTCTTATCCCAAAAAATGTATCTAATTTTTTTCTTAAACACATTAAACCGTCTTGATCTACCGGATCTCCTTTGATTTTCATAGCGTCCCATTTAGGACCACCTACTGCACCAACCAAAATTGCATCAACCTCTTTAGCTTTTTGTATAGTAATATTCCTACAAAAAGTCCCATACTTGTCCCAGCAAATACCACCTATTAAGTCAAAATCTATATCAAAATTTACTTTAATTCCCTTTGAAACCGTTTCTAAAATCCTTAATCCAGACTCCAAAACCTCAGGGCCAATTCCATCCCCTCCAAGAGCAAGTAATTTTTTTACCATTCAGTTTACTTTGCTCCTACATTTTGAGTCGCTTAACTATATTTAAAATCTATGAACTTTTTTGACTTGATTTTTGTGAAATAATAAAATTCACTGTAAATAAAATTTAATAAAAAAAATCAACCAATATCAATAAAAAAATGCCTGAATTAGACCTAGAACTAGAACAAATTATCAACTTTCGGCAATATCCAATAGATAATGAAGTTTTTATAGAACAATGTGCAACTGAACTTGATAAAAAAGGTGTTTTAACACTACCCAATTTTATTAATAATGAAACTCTTTTGGAATTAACAATCGAAGCAAAAGAAAATCAGTTTAAGGCTTATTATGCAAAATCTACACATAATATTTACTTAACTGAAATAGATACCAAACTTCCCCCTGATCATATATTTAACTACCAAGTTATTTCTTCAAAAGGATGTATAACTACAGATCAAATACCTGAGAATTCAAAACTAAAAAGTATTTATGGATCTATAATATTCAAAGATTTTCTAGCAAGAGTAGTGAATGAAAGAAAATTATATGAATATACAGACCCCTTTTCATCTATAAACATACATTATGCTAAAGAAAATCAAGAATTAGGTTGGCATTTTGATAATTCTAATTTCGCTGTAACTCTTCTTCTTCAAAAACCTGAAGCTGGAGGTGAATTTGAATATGTTAAAAATATAAGAAATATCGAAAATAATGATATGGGCTATGAGGCAGTTTCTAAAATTATTTATAAGAAAAAAAAACCCAAAAAATTAGAAATAAAACCAGGAACTTTGGTGTTATTTCGAGGAAAAAATTCAATGCACAGGGTAACACCTACAATAGGTAATCTTACCAGGATGCTTGTAGTATTTGCTTATAATGCAAAACCTGGCATCTCACTATCTAAGACTGCACAAAAAACCTTTTATGGAAAGACTAGCGAAGATGTATAGCAATTTATAACTAGTTTAAAATAGATAATATTATATTTTTATCAAAATTACCCCCACATAAAAGCACCAGATTTCTTTCATGTTTTTTTATTTGTTTTTCCTGCATAAATCCTGCCAATGCAAGAGCAGCAGATCCTTCAACCATCAAGTTTTCATTCCAAGCAAGAACTTTAATTGCTTCAACTATTTGTTCTTCTGTGCATTCAATAACAGAGTCTGTAACTTCTGTAGCTATAGGTAAAGTAAGTGTTCCCTCATCAATACCACCTGCACATCCATCTGCTAATGTATCAAAATGAGCGGTTTCACATACAGAACCTAATTTAATACTGGCGGCCAATGCTCCAGAATTAATTGCACTAACCCCAATAATTTTTGTAGTTGGGGAATGGTATTTAATCACACTGCCAATACCAGATATTAATCCTCCTCCACCCATTGAAATATAAACGTTATCAATATTTGGCAACTGTTCAAGTAATTCAAACCCAATGGTACCCTGTCCTGCAATAATATCATAATCGTTATAAGGAGATATATATTCAAATTCTCCTGTCTGAGCTAACAAACGAGCTTTTTTTTCAGCCAAACCTGAATCTCCTGGATTCAATATAACTTTAGTTCCAAAACCCTTTATAGCCTCTAATTTTGATTTAGAAACTTTTTCTGGTAAAACAACTGTAAGATTATGACCTGTCTTTTTTGCTGCATAGGAACATGCAATACCATGGTTGCCAGAAGAGGCAGTAATTAATTTTGTATTTTTTGAAATTTTTTTTATTTTGGACAATGCCCCTCTTATTTTAAAAGAGCCAGTAATTTGAAAATTTTCAGCTTTAAAATAAAGGTCAATTCCCTCATTCAATATTAATCGGCTTGGAAAACATGGGGTTTGAATTATAGAATTTAAAATTAAATGCCTGCTAGTTTCAGATTGTTTTGCTAATTTAGAAACTATATCCAAAATTTCGAATTCCTCTTTTTTTAACAACTATAATGGCTGAGCTTTTTCTACAAGTTTCACAAAAAAACTTGCACCTATTGGAGACAATTCGTCATTGAAGTCATATTCTGAACTATGCAAGGCTGGTCCATCCCCTTGCCCCAAATGTAAATATGCACCAGGTCTTTCAAGAAGCATGTAAGAGAAATCTTCAGAACCCATAATTGGTGGAGCATTACCATCAACCATAGTTGATCCGGATATCTCAGTTGCTACTTCTACAGAAAATTTTGTCTCATTTTTATGATTAAAAGTTACAGGATAACCTATGTTGTATTTTAATTTAATTTCGCAATTAAATGAAATTGCTATACCTTCACAAATAGAATTTAATCTTTCTTTTATTAGTCTCTGAGTTACTTTATCAAGTGTTCTTACTGTACCGTTAATAAATGCTTTTTCAGGTATAATATTATGAGTTGTCCCAGAGTGTATCTGTGTAATTGATATAACAACATTATCCAATGCAGATAAGTTCCTTGAACTAATTGTTTGTATAGATTGTGCAACTTGTAGGGATGCTGTAATAGGATCAAATGTTTCTTCTGGATTTGCTCCATGCCCACCTTTACCTTTAATTTCAATAGTGAAATCATCAGCAGCAGCCATATTGGGACCAGGATTGGTTTTAAAAAAACCTAATGGTAAACCAGGTGCATTATGTAAACCATAAACTTGATTTATAGAAAAAGTATCCATAATTCCTTCTTCACACATTACTCTCCCACCTCCACCATCTTCTTCTGAAGGTTGAAAAATTAAAGCTACTTTTCCAGAAAAGTTTTTAGTTTCATTNAGATATTTTGCTGCACCAAGTAACATTGTCATATGCCCATCATGACCACAAGCATGCATAATACCATCTTTTTTGGATTTATATGGATGATCTTTAATTTCTTGTAATGGTAAAGCATCCATATCAGCTCTTAGACCAATAGTTTCACCGTCTTTTTTTCCATTTATAATGGCAACAATTCCTGTTTTAGCTATTCCAGTGTGAATTTCATTTATGCCAAATTCTTTCAACCGCTCAACTATAAAACTAGCAGTTTCATAACAATCAAATTTCAGTTCAGGNTTTGAATGGAGTTCTTGTCTCCATTGGTTCATATCTTCTGCAAAATTTGCTATTCGATTGATTATGGGCATTTAATATATCCAAATATTCATTTATCTGTTTTTTAAAATATATTATATTTATATCTTTATAAAATTATTATAACAACAGAAATACATTCAATATATTTAAAATTTTCTACTTAATTTAAGAAGGTAATTCATGAATTTCGATAACAAAAATAATTCTGTTTTAATTACTGGAGGAACACAAGGACTAGGATTTGAAATTGCAAATCAGCTTATAGAAAACGGCTGTAGCGAAATTATTATAGCAGGTAGAAATAAAAAAAAAGGTATTATAGCAGAAAAGAAACTTTTAAAAAAAAATGTTAAAGTCAAATATATAATGACTGACTTAAGGAATGCTCAAGAATGTCATAACCTAATAGTGGAAAGTTTAAAATATTTTCCTAAGCTTAACAGCTTAGTTAATTCTGCTGCGGTAACTTCTAGAGGAACTATTGATAATACATCAACTGAATTATGGGAGGAGCATATGAATNTTAATTTAAGAGCACCGTTCCTTCTCATGCAAGGCTTAATCAAAAAACTTAAAAAAAATAAAGAACCTGGATCAATAGTTAATATTGCCTCTACTTCATCGTATGTTGGTCAAAGCTTTTTGACTGCATATTCAACATCCAAAGGCGGTCTTTTAACATTATCAAAAAATACTGCCTTAGCATTGAGAAAAGATAAGATACGTGTAAATGTTGTTGCACCTGGATGGATGAATACACCAGGAGAAGATGAAATTCAAAAAAAATACCATGGAGCAAGTGATGATTGGGTAAAAAAAGCTGAAAAAACTTTACCAATGGGAGAACTTGTTAATCCTAAAAAATTAGCACCATTGGTATGTTATTTATTAAGCTTTTCATCAGGAATAATAACAGGTTCAATAATAAATTATGATCAGCAAATTGTAGGTGCTGTACCAGAATAATATCTTAGAGCCACCCTCCATCAACTATAAATGATTGGTTTGAACAGGCTGATGCTTCATCTGAAGCCATAAACAAAACAAATTTTGCAATATCTTCAGGAACTAATTTTCTTTTTATGCATTGCCGTTCCATAAGCTCNTTTTCACTTTCTGGGGTAAGCCACATTTCTACTTGTCTTTCAGTCATTATCCAACCTGGGACAACACAATTTACGCGTATATTCTTTGGTCCAAGATCTCTAGCTAAAGCTCTAGTCAAGCCTTGAATTGCTGATTTAGCAGTAGTGTAGCATGGCATACCTCCCTGACCAATCATCCAGCTTGTTGAACCCATATTAATTATTACACCACCTCCATTAGATTCCATATCATTAACAACTGCCTGAGAGGCGAATAATTGATGTTTTAAATTAGTTGCAATTCTTTCATCAAAATATTCAGATGTTACACTTTCTAAACTATGTCTATCATCTCTGGCTGCATTATTTATTAAAATTTGTATAGGCCCAAATTTAGAGCTTACATTTTTTATAGAATTTTTTAATTGTTCAATATCCCTTAAATCACATAATTCAAAATGAACTTTATCTGTGTCTAATTCTTTAATTAACTTTGTTGAATGATTTTCATTAAAATCTAGAAAAGATACTTTAGCCCCCTGTTTAAGAAAAGATCTTGTAATTGCTTCTCCTATTCCAGAACCACCTCCTGTAATGACTACTACCTTATTATTTAAGGAAGGATATACAGCTTTATTTGACATTTTTTAACTCCAGTTATTACTTTATAAATAAAATTGATTTAATTTATTATTCTAAATGTTTAAGACTGTATATTTTTTTTTACCCAATTACTTTTCTTATTTTTGATTAATCAAAAAAAACTTTGGAGTAACTAAGCTTTATTATTGAATTTAAAAATAATAAATACAATCCTAGAGATTTTAAAAATAGTTGGAATTTAGATTAATAATTTGTTGATTATAAATTATGTATGCAGATGTATTTTTACTAATAATGTCTTTAAAGGCATCATTTTTGATATCTAGCCCTCCCGTAAAGGTTCCAAATGAAGGTAGAATAATTTTATTTTCTGTAACTAAGAAACACGGTGTTCTTATTCTTACACCTTTGAACTTAGTATTAATTACAGGATGAAAATGTCCACTAATTTCAGTAGTCTCATCAAAGGATGATTGATGTCTAAAAGTGATTTTTCTAATTTTAAAAGAGGGAAATAATTTGAGATCATAACCTTTAAATTCTTCATCATGATTTCCACTAATTAAAACAAAAGACCATTTTTCTAATAATGAAAAAAACTTCTCTTTCATTTTATTTGGCATCCTGAGTAATCCGTTTTTATCATGCATTGTATCACCTAAAAGAAGAACTTTCTTTGGATAGGTCTGTTTTATGATTTCTTCCAGCCTGTTGATAGTATCAAAAGTGTCGTATGGAGGTAAAAAAGTTCCTCTTTGGTAATAACTACTACCCTTTTCCAGATGTAGATCTGAAACAATTAAAATTTCTTCATTTGGCCAGAAAATAGCCCCAAAAGGGCTGATTTCAAAATTTTCATTAGCAAATTTTATATTATAAAATTTCATTTAATCAAAAAATTTTGTTCCTGCATTTCAGCAAGAATATCATCTTTTCCAATTGAATACCCTATGTTCTCTTTAGTAACATCGAGAATAATAGGTAGTGACAAAGGGGAAATTTGATCTAAATATTTAACTTCAATATTTTCTCTCATAGAATGTAAGGTTTCTCGTAATCTTGACCCATCTATAAAACCATCCATTGCGTCTTCTTTAACTGCCTCCAACAGAATATGTTTGGGGTCATATTTAGTTAAAACTTCATAGATGAGATCTGTACTAAACAATACTTGTTTTCCTGTTTTTTCTGAGCCTGGTATACGCTTTTCTACTAATCCTGAGATTAATGCAATATCTCTAAATAATCTTTTTAATAAAGGCGTATCTTGTAACCATTCCTCAAATTCTTCAAATACAATATCATTATCTAAAAGGGCATTGACATTTTGAGGTTTTTTAAAGGACCAAACAGCTAACCCATAATCATTCATGGAAAACCCCATAGGCCTAAATCCGGCTCTCTTCATCCTTCGTAAAAGGAGAAAGCCTAAAGTTTGATTAGCATTCCATCCTAAAAATGAATGAATTACAGTATAAAATCTCTTTTTATATGGAAATATCTCTACTACCATATTATTAGGATTTGGTAGTATTGATTGTCTTTCTTGGTAAAATAACCAATCCTGAATCTGTGTTGGTAGATTTTTCCAGTAATTTTTATTTCCTATTAATTCTCTTACAGATTTTGATAATTCAGTAGATAAAGGAAGTCTCCCTCCAGCATAAACTGTAATCTTGGATTCTTTATTTTTTGATTTTTTTACATAAACATTCAACCCTTCAATCTTTTGAAATTCTAAAACTTTTCCTCCAAATATAAATGTATCACCAATAGAAAGGTTAATGATAAAATTCTCTTCAATTTTTCCTAGTGTTCTATTTTTTAATTTTATATTTAACATAGGAGCTTCAATAATTGTTCCTATGTTCATTTTATATCTTCTAATATCAGCTTTTGAATTTACAGTTATTTGGCCATTTTCAAGTATTTTTAACCTTTTATATTTTTCATAATTTTTTAGTGCATAACCACCATCTTTAACAAAATTTACCACTCTTAAAAAATTTTCAAATGACAAATGTTTATAAGGAGCAGTAGATGATACAATATTGTAAAGTTTTTTTGGTTCAAAAGTTTCTGAGCAGGCAGTTCCATAAACATATTGAGCTAAGACATCAAGTGCCCCTTTTTTCACCGGGATGTCATCTAAAAAATTCTTTTTTATGGCATTTGTTGCTGCAAAACACTCCAAGTATTCAAATCGATTTGTAGGAACTAAAAATGCCTTACTAGGTTGATTATATCTGTGGTTTGACCGTCCAATCCTTTGAATTAATCTATTTAAACCTTTAGGAGCTCCGATTTGAATAACTAAATCAATTTCAGCCCAATCAATTCCAAGGTCTAAAGAGCTAGTTGCCACAACACAATCAAGAATTCCTTGACTCATTTTTGTCTCAACTTTTTTTCTTAATTCCAAATCTAAGGAACCATGATGAATAGCTATTTTATATTTTTTGATATTATTGTTCCACAATTCATGAAATACAAATTCTGCTTGTCCTCTGGTATTGACAAAAATTATTGTTTTTCCAATTCCCAGTAACTTTTTATAAATTTCTGATATTGCATGAATTCCTGTATGACCAGACCATGGAATTCTTTTATCTGGTTGAAAAATTTCAATATTTGGAGAAACTTCATTTTTAATTTGTATTAAATCAGTTTTATCTGGTGAAAGCCAATTCATTGCAAAACTTGGTGTTTTGATAGTAGCAGATAATCCAATTCTTTTTGCACCAGTCGCTATTTGAAATAATCTGGCAAGATTTAAACTTAATAAATCACCTCTTTTATTATTTAAAAAAGTATGAATTTCATCAATTATAACAAACTCTAAGTCCTTAAAGAATGTGCTTGCAAATTGATTTGATAATAAAAGTGCTAATGACTCTGGAGTTGTCATTAAAAAATCTGGAGGATTTTTTATTTGTCTCGACTTTATATTTTGTGAAGTATCACCAGTTCTTGTTTCTAAATTAATTGAGAGATTAAGTTCTTTGATTGGTTTAGAAATATTTCTGTGAATATCTATGGTTAAAGCTTTTAAGGGAGATACATAAAGAGTATCTAATTTAGGTTTTTTTCTTTGATAATTGAAATTTAATAAAGATGGCAAAAAACCTGTTAAAGTTTTTCCTGTACCTGTCGGAGACTGAACTAATATAGAATTGTTTTTTTCTATAGATTTAAGTATTTGTATTTGATGAGGAAACCATTGCCATCCTTTATCAGTTATCCATTGATTAATAGGATGGGATTTAAGTTTATTATATAATTTCTTATATTCTATTTTATGGGACTTATTAATCATAAATTATATATAGAAACAATTAATGCATATATCGACCCTATTATGCCTGTGGAGAACGCAATAATTACCCATGGTCACGCAGATCATGCTAGGGCTGGTCATCAAAATGTATTAGCCACACAAAATACAATAGATATTATGAAGATAAGGTATGGTCATANATGTGCAAACTCTTTTCANTCTTTAGAATACCATAAACCACTAAAAATAAATGATTTAACTATAACATTTTNTCCTGCAGGTCATATTCTGGGAAGTGCTCAAATTTTGATAGAGAATACACATAATCGGTTATTAATTACTGGTGATTATAAAACTTCATCTGATAGTTCTTGTCAAAGCTTTGAACTTGTAGAATGTGATCAACTAATAACCGAAGCAACTTTTGGATTACCAGTATTTCAGCACCCAAAACCAGAGAATGAAATAAAAAAAATAATAAACGCTTTTGAAAGAAGTGAAAAGAAAACATATATAATAGGAGCTTATGCACTAGGAAAATCACAACGTGTAATAAAACTATTACGTGATATTGGATATAATGATACGATTTTTTTACACGGTTCGCAGGTAAAAATCTGTGACTATTATGCTTCTCAAGGTATTGATCTTGGCAAATTAGAACCAGTTGCTCACAAAAAAAATAAGGATTTTGAAGGTAAAATTGTTATTGCACCACCCTCAGCTTTAAAAGATAAGTGGTCAAGACGTTTTTCAGAACCAGTAATTTGTTATGCATCAGGTTGGATGTCAATTAAACAACGTGCAAAGCAAAGCTTAGTAGAAATACCATTAATTATTTCTGATCACTGTGATTGGAATGAACTGACTGCTACTATAAAAAAGTGTAAAACTAAAACGGTTTGGGTCACTCATGGTAGAGAAGATGCTTTAGTATACTGGTGTAGAAAACAGGATATAAATGCAAAGCCTTTATATNTGCAAGGACGAGAAGAGGAACAATAGTTGAAGAAATTTTCCTTATTGTTAGAAAAGTTATTATTTACTCCAAGCAGAAATAGAAAAAAATCAGCTCTCAAAGAATATATAGCTAATACTCCAGATCCTGATAGAGGATACGCTTTGGCTGCTATAACTGGTGATTTTAAAATGAAAAATATAACTGCTAGCTTTTATCATGAATTAATCAAGGAACACGTTGATTACGAATTATTCAAAATGTCATATGACTATGTAGGAGATTTAGCAGAAACAATTTCATTAATCTGGCCAAATACTTCTAAAAATAATTTACATGAATTGTCACTTAGAAAATTCATTGAATTAATATCAAAAAAATCAAAGCCAAAACAAAAAGAAATTATTTTTGATTTAATGAATAAATTAGATGCAAATGAAAGGTGGTCAATGATAAAACTTACCACTGGTGGCTTCAGAATTGGTGTATCTGCAAAATTGGTAAAATTAGCACTAGCTGAGTATGGAAATAAAAGTATCGAAGATATTGAAAGGATTTGGCACGGACTATCATATCCATATGTGGACTTGTTTGCATGGTTAGAAAATAAATCGCCAAAACCAAGAATAAAATTTAGTGATATGTTTCATCCTATGATGCTTGCTAATCCAATAAACGAAGAAAAAGATTTTAGTAATTTAAAACCATCTGAATTTTTTGCAGAATTAAAATGGGACGGAATTAGAGTTCAATTGGTACTAGATAATGAAAATAAAAAAATCTATTCAAGAACTGGTGATGATATTTCAAAATCTTTTCCAGATATACTATTTAATGTAAATGGTAATGCTGTTTTAGATGGTGAATTATTGGTAGGAAACAATTTTAAAGCATTACCATTTAATTCTCTTCAGAAGAGACTAAATCGAAAAAATCCACAAAAAAAAATTATTAGTGAAATACCAGCTTTTATCAAACTGTATGACATTATTTTTGAAGATGGTAAAGACCTTAGGGATTTACCTCTATCTAAGAGAAGGCAGCTTTTATCAGATTGGCTAAAATTAAATCCTTCAAATAGGCTGGATATATCTGAAATTATAGAATTCAAAGACTGGAATGAACTTAGACAGATTAAAATAGAAACTACTGAGAAGTTTAATCAAGAGGGTTTAATGATTAAATCTAAAAATAGCTTATATTTATCTGGAAGACCAAGAGGACCATGGTTCAAATGGAAAAAGAACCCTCTATTTTTAGATACTATTCTTATGTATGCACAAAGAGGACATGGAAAAAGAAGTTCTTATTATTCTGATTTCACTTTTGGTGTATGGAATAATGATAATATTGTACCTATAGGAAAAGCTTACTTTGGATTTACTGATGAAGAATTAAAAAAGCTAGATGATTGGGTTAGGAAGAATACAATCAAGAGGTTTGGACCAGTACGTGAAGTTCATAAAGAATTGGTATTAGAAATAGCATTTGATAGCATTAATGAAAGTAAGCGGCATAAGTCAGGTATTGCCTTAAGATTTCCCAGAATACACCGAATTAGATGGGATAAACCTGTGAAAGAAACCGATTATTTGAAAGATATAAAAAAGTTATTCAATTTTCAATTTTAAAAAAGAATTATTTATATTTTTTTAATCAAGTCGTTAATATCTCTGTAAAATTTTTCAACAGAAAAAATTGTTATTATTATAAAATAAAAATAAAGTACGGAGATTATTTCTTAATGAATAGCCCTTTTAAAATATACGGATGTTCCGATGCAACGGATTTCAATATGAAAAATGAGGAAATATCAGTTGATAGCTTAGTAGAACATTATAAAAATAAAGACTATCAAACTCTTGTAATAAATGCTCAAAAATATGTTGAGAAAAATTCTTCAAGTGCAATGGCTTGGAATCTTTTAGCTTTAGGCCATAGATACTCTAATAATGTTGGGTCTGCACTCAAAATTTATGAAGATCTTTTAAAGTTAAATCCAGGTAATTTTTTGTTATCAACAAATTTAGGCAATTTATATATGGCAATGGGAAAAATCTCAAAAGCTATTAATTGTTTTGAAATAGCTTTCAAAAAAGAACCAAAACATGTGGCAAATTTGGAAGCACTAGCAATAGCTTATCAAGATAGTGGAAAAAACGAAGAAGCCATAGATTGTTTTAAAAAAGTATTAGACCTTGACGANAAAAAAGAAAGTTCAAGGTACCATTTAGCTAGAATGCTTGTAAGATTAAATTCTTATTCAGAAGCAATAGAACATTTTCATAAAACAAACTATGGATTAAGTAAAAGTCATCTTTTGGAATGCCTTTATTATTTAGGTCAAAAAGATAAATTTTATAAACATTACAGAGAATTGATCAAAAGAAATATTGTTAACCCACTTATGGCTTCTATTGGAAGTCATGCTTCAATTCGATTTAATGTTTCTAACAATGAAAATCCTTTTTGCACTAACCCATTTAATTATATTAAAAAGGAAAACATTACAAATAATGGTGAACTAAGTGANGATCTAATTACAAGTATACTGGAATTCCACCAAAGTGGAGAAAGTGATCCTAAAAGTCAGCCTTTACTTTCAAATGGTAAGCAATCATCAGGAAATATTTTTTTGCATCAAAGAGAAGATATACAGTTATTAAAGAAAATATTAGAGAATAAAGTAACAAATTATTTAAAGGAATTTAGTACAAGTAGTGAAGGTTTCATAAAAAATTGGCCAAAAAAATATAATATTTATGGTTGGTTAGTATCTATTAATTCAGGAGGAAACCTCGCAGCTCATATTCATAAAGAAGGATGGTTGAGTGGAAGTTTATATTTTAAAATGCCTTCTAAAAAAACTAAAGATGAAGGAAATATAGTTTTTAGTTTTGATGGGGCTAATTATCCTACTGATGGAAAGAAATTTGATAAAAAATCAGTTGATGTATATAAAGGAGACTTAGTTTTATTNCCCTCNTCTTTATTCCATCATACTGTTCCATTTAAAAGTAACGAAGAAAGAGTTACATTCGCTTTTGATATCATACCTCAAAAATAAATCCTTAAATTTGAATTATTCCTACGATAGGAATAAGAAAAAGTGATGCAATAAAAGTCCATAAGATCGATAATGCAATTGCCTCTGTATTTACACCATATTTTGGAGCAAATGTGAAAGCCATTAGTCCAACTGGAGCAGCTGCTACCATAAGAGTTGTTCTTGAATTTTCTATCAAATGTCCTCCTAAAATTAAAATTACAATCACTGCCAGTAATGGATGAATAATTAATCTTAAAAGTGTAATAAAAATAGCAATATTTAACTGACCTCTTTGTACTTTTTTTGATAAAATTATTCCAAGTGCAAATAGAGCACATGGAGCAGCAGAAAGAGAAACAAATTCAAATGTCCNTTCAATACCAANAGGCAATTCAAAAGGAGCNAAAATTATAATTAAACCTANAAAAAGGCCTAAAAGAGGTGGATTTACAATTTGTTTTTTGAACAACTTAAATAGGGTAAAATCATCAGTAGATGTGAAATCTAAAAGAAAAATTGTAAAAGACAACAACATTACATCCATGGCCATGATTGTAATAATTGAATTTATCTGAGAAAATGGAAACTCTAAAATTGCTATGGGATAGACATAAAGAACATGATTAGCAAATGACGCAGCAGCTCCAATTAAAATAGCTTCAGTCGTATTAGATTTAAAAAATAATTTTGCGGTGAAAAAACCTATTAAATATAAGAGTAACTCAGTAATTAAATATTTGATGTATAATGAAAAATTAATATTTGAGAAATCTAATTTTAGAATTATGTCAGCACTCATTGCAGGAACTGCAACCAATCCTACAAATTTTAAAATAATGTTTGCTTCAGTAACTTTAAATAAATTCTTCTTTCCCAAAAAAAAACCAAAGAAGCATATAAAAGATACAGGTATAACACCATTTACAAGTAAATTAAAAAAATCGAATAAACTAAGCAAAATTTATGGACTCATTATTTTGTAGCATTTCCTCTATACTTATATTTATATATAGAAATAAAATCATTAATCTGTTTAAAAAAAAATTATCATGGCCTTTTATTTTGGATATGGATCAAATATGTCTCAAGTGTATCTTGAGAAAGTTAGATATGTATATCCAAAAAAAAGTACTGTAGGTCACATCGAAGATTATGCTTTAAAAATCAACTTAAAAGGTCCAAATTTTGTGGAACCTGGTTTTGCAAATATTAGTTACCAAAAAGGGAGTAAAGTTGAGGGAATTCTCCATGAAATTAGTGATGTCGAATTAAAGAAAATAATTGCTTCAGAAGGTCCAGAGTATGAAGTATTTGAAATCCCAGTTTTTACAAATAAGAAAAGATTTTTAGCTAAAACCTTGATTTGGCCCACAGAAACTTTAGAAGAATTACCAACTTCAAGAAGATATTTAAATCTACTAATTAAAGCTGCCAAAGAAAACAAACTAAGCGATGAGTATATTGAAGAAATTAAAATGAAAAAGACAGTATATTACCCTTTTTTATCAGAATATTATAAAATTTATGCATATTTCTGGGTNAAAAGCAGAGCAAGAAAAGTAAATGATAATATTTGAAAATTTATTAAAAATTTGTATCAAGTAAAATTTTTTTTGCTTTTTTTGTTAGTGCCGATTTTAATTTTTGCATTATTTCTAAACGATCAAATATATGCTTGTCATTAATAAGAATATCTCTCAAAATAGTTCCAAACAATCGTCTGAATTCTGTACCAATATTGAATTTACGTACTCCATAATACTTTGACATTTTAATTCTATCAATAGGACTTACCCCTGACCCTCCATGAATTACAAGAGGGACAGAAGTAATTTCAGAGATTTCACGAAGAAGATCATAATCTATAATTGCTGAATTTTCATTTTGTAAGTGAGTGTTGCCCACTGAAACAGCCATAGCTGTCACTGGCAACTGATCTGTAAATAATTTAACTTCCTCTGGCGATGTCTTTTTATTTTTACTTATATCATTATAACCAACAAATCCAAGTTCGACCTCTAAGCAAGCATTATATTTCTGAGTTAATTCATAAATTTTTAAGGATTGATTAAGGTTTTCTTTAAAAGACAATTTTGAACCGTCATACATTATAGAAGTAAACCCAATATCTAAAGCCTTTTTGCATATATCATAATTTTCACCATGATCTAAATGAGGAACAATTTTGNTNTTAGTTTCACCACTTAATTTTTCAAACATGGCATAAATCAATTCAAGTGGCATATTTTTTCTTAATCCTGGACCTGATTGTAGAATAATATCGGTTTCAGTTTCATCAGCTGCACGAACAAATGAAGAAGCATCTTCCCAACCTTGAACTACAAAACCTACAACATAATTATTTCTTGTTTTGGCGCAATTTAAAAGGTTTGTTAAAGAATCTATACTCATTTAAATTTTGCGACCATATCCTTTATACCTGGAATAAGATCTACTTGGTACTCATGAACAGGTTGAAAAAATTGCACTAATGGTCGCTGACTATATCCAGCCAATATTGTAAAATAATACATTTCATAACCAGGTAAAACACAGACAGGGTGATAGCCATTAGAAATGCAGAAAGTAGATCCATTCACTATGTGAAAAGATTTTCCTTGATCTTTATTTTCCGCCTGTAATAGTTGAAGTGCTGATCCATGGTTGGGTCTAAATCTAAAATTATATGCTTCATCATGCTTTGTTTCTAAAGGCAATCGGTCAGTATCATGCTTATGACTAGGAAACCCTGACCAACCACCTGCACCTACTGTAAAGAGTTCTGAGACTAATAATCTCCCAACTTTCTGACCTTGTTTTTGCCCTAAAAGATGTTTAATTTTTCTATGCGTTTTTGTTTCATCAGATCCATATTGTACTAAATCAATTTCATTTGACCGTATAACAAAAGGTTCTAAAATTTTGTCATACTTCGCCCCAGCTATAAATAATTCACAATTTCTACTGACACATTTTATCTTTGCTTCCTGATTACAAGGAATATAAATACATTCAGGCTCACCATCCCAAACATCAGTTTTTCTATTGCCAATATTTTTAAAAGTTTTATTGCTAATTTCCACATCTATGGATCCTGTTGCAGGTACAATACATATCTCATAACCTTTAAGACATATTGCGAATTCTTCACCTTTGGATAATTTGATAATGTTAAAATAAATATTAGGAATAATATTGTTTTCAATATCAATTATTGGCTTATTATTATTCTCATAAGGAGGTATATGCATTTTTCCTAATTATATTTCTTAATAAATTCTTTGATTTCTAATAATGTTGGCATCGCTTTAGAACAACCTACCCTTGTCACAACTATGGCTCCTGCGGCTGCCCCAAATTTTATACTTTTAGAAAGTTCAACTCCTCTTAGTTTTGATGAGCAAAAACTAGATATGAAAGCATCCCCTGCTCCAGTTGGTTTGATTGATTTCACTTTAAAACTTTTAAAAAAATGTTTATTTTTTTTATNAAAATAGNATAATCCTTTTGATCCCATTTTATAAATTGTAGTTATTCTATTTTTTTTTGATAATTTAGACGCCAGACTTAACCCTCTGTTTTTATCCGATGACATAAAATTAAATTCCAAATCATTTCCTACTACAATGTTTGATAATAATGATGCAGAATATAATGTCTTTTCTGCTTTTTTTTTATCATTCCATGACCCTTCTCTATAATCAATATCTAAAACAATTTCTATTTTTCTTTTAANCGCTAATTCCATTAATTTTAAAACATTATTCCTTGATGGATTACGTGATAATGATGTTCCAGTAACTATAATCATAAGATAGGAATCCAGATTAATCTTTTTTAAAAAAGTTTCATCTATAAAAAGATCCGCAGGTTTTTCTCTATATAAAACAGCATTTGTTTTGTCTCCCATAGTATCAACAATAGCAAGTGTATTTTTTAAATTAGAGACTTTTTCTAAAAGTAAAGTATTAATACCAATCTTCTTACAGCTGTTTATAACAAAATCTCCAATTGCATCATTAGAAATGGGTGACATTAAATCAACATTATTTCCTTGAATGGCTAAACCAGCTGCTATATTGGCAGCAGACCCACCTAATTGTGAAGTAAATTGAGANGCATTTTCAATTGGAGTATTGATAGGATGAGCATATAGATCAAGACCTGCCCTACCTACTACTAGTATTTTTTTGTTTTTTTTCATTGATNTAAATTACTTCAANTAAAATCAGTAAGATCTTGGTAAATTTAAAACATGCTCTGCAATAAAACTTAAAATGAGATTTGTTGAAACAGGAGCAACTTGATACAATCTTGCCTCCCTATATTTACGTTCTATGTCATATTCTTTTGCAAAACCAAATCCACCATAAGTTTGAATGCACATTTCTGCAGCTTCCCATGAGGCCTCTGAGCAAAGTAATTTTGCAAGGTTAGCTTCTTCACCAGGGTTTTTACCTTCATCAAATAGATTTATGGCACTCCATAACATGAGTTCAGCGGCACGCATTTTTGAATAAGCTTTTGCTATTGGAAACTGAATTCCTTGATTTTGACCAATTGGACGATTAAAGACTTTTCGATCTTTAGAGTAATCTGTAGCCATTTTCAAAAACCACTTTGCATCTCCAATACATTCTGCAGAAATTAAAATTCTTTCTGCATTCATTCCAGAAAGAATATATTTAAACCCATCATTACAATCGCCAATTAAATTATCAGGAGAGACTGAAAGGTTTTCAAAAAAAATTTCAGTTGTTGAATGATTCATCATTGTTTTTACGGGTTTAATCGTCAAGGAATTACCAATATGATCTCTCATGTCTATAAGAAATACAGATAATCCCTCAGTCTTTTTTTTAACTTCCTCAAGGGGCTTTGTTCTTGCTAAAAGAAGTAATAAATCTGAATGCTCTGCTCTGGAAGTCCAAATTTTTTGGCCATTAATAATGTATTTTTCTCCGTTAAAAACTGCATTTGTTTTTAAAGAAAGTGTATCTGATCCACTATTTGGTTCAGTTACACCAAAAGCTTGCAATCTCAAATCACCTGAAGCAATTTTTGGAAGAAAATTTGATTTTTGCTTCTCACTTCCATGCCTTAAAATGGTGCCCATTGTGTACATTTGAGCATGACATGCTGCAGCATTTCCACCTGATTTATGAATTTCTTCTAGAATTACAGCACCTGCAGATAAAGGAAGACCTGCGCCTCCATATTTTTCTGGAATAAGAGATGCTAAAAAGCCAGAGATAGTTAACTCATTAACAAATTCAGTTGGATAAAGGTCTTTTTCATCACAATTCTGCCAATATTTGTTATCNAATTTTAGACACATCTTACTAACTGCATCCCTAATTTCTTGATGCATATTATTAGTACTCATATTAGATTTCCTAAATAAATATAAATTACTTAAACTCAGAATTTAAATAATATAATATAAAAGATAAATAGTTAATAATATTTAGGAAACATTTATAAAAATGGAAACTTCAGATAATAAAACAATATATATCAATCATGTTGAAGATGAGATAATAATTTGTACCTTAAATAGGCCAGAAGCATCAAATGCTTTCAATTCTAAAATGGCTGAAGAGATCTATACTTTTTTTGAAGAATTTTCTGTAGGAAATAAAAAAACAAGAGTAATAATACTTACTGGAAATGGGAAAAAAGCATTTTGTGCGGGAGGTGATCTAAAAGAAAGAAATGAAATGACCTCTCAAAAATGGTTTATTCAACANAAGTTATTTGAGCGAATGATAAGATCTATAAAAGACTGCCCTGTTCCAATTATTGCAGCTGTAAATGGTGCAGCATATGGAGGAGGATGTGAAATAGTTTCTGCTGTAGATATTGCATATGCTGCAAAACATTCTTTATTTGCACAAACTGAAACAAAATTAGGCATTATTCCTGGGGCTGGAGGCACCCAAAATTTACCAAGAGCTGTTGGTGAAAAAAGGGCATTAGAACTAATTTTAACTGGAAAAACTTTTACAGCATTGGAAGCAAAAAATTGGGGCTTGGTTAATGAGATTTTTGATGGTGATCAACTCATGATAGAGGTGACTAAAATTGCAAAAATGATTGCTCAAAATGCTCCACTTGCTGTAAAACAAGCTAAAAATTCTATTAAAAAGGGGTTGCAAATGTCCCTCTCCGATGGGCTCTCTTTTGAGATTGAATGTTATAACAGAACAATTATAACTAAGGATCGTCAGGAAGGCATATTAGCTTTTAATGAAAAACGTCCTCCAAAATTTAAAGGTCATTAATAATGGAAAAAGTTTTGATAAGAGAAGTTGGGTTAAGAGATGGCCTACAGCTGGTAAAAAAAATATTACCAACAGAAAAAAAAATTGAATGGTTAAATATGCAAGCATTTCTTAATTTTAAAGAAATCGAAGTTACCTCTTTTGTACCTGAAAAAATTGTACCTCAATTTTTTGATTCTGAAGAAATTCTGCAAGCTGCAAAAAGTATTTCTGGATTAACAAGTTCAGTATTAGTTCCCAACTTTTTTGGTGCAAAAAAAGCTTTTGAACTCCAAGCAGAAAAGATAAATTGTGTTATCTCTGCTAGTGAGTCTCACAATAAAGCTAATATCAATAAGGACATCAAATCTTCAATTACTGAATTATCTGAAATTGTATCTTATAATAAAAGCTTAGAAAATCGTAGTAAAATAGGTGTNGCAATTTCTACATCATTTGGTTGCTCAATAGAAGGAGAAGTTTCCAACCAAAAAGTGCTTCATTTAGTAGAAAAAATAATAGAAATAGGAGTCGACGAAATCACAATTGCAGACACTGTTGGCTACGCTAACCCTAAACAAGTAAAAATGCTTTTTAATAGTTTAATTAGATCAGTAGGGAATCTTGACATTTTTGCCCATTTCCATGACACCCGCGGTTTAGGGATGGCGAATGTTTTAACTGCATTTGATTTAGGTATACGAAAATTTGATAGTTCTTTGCTTGGATTAGGAGGTTGCCCGTTTGCTCCAGGAGCTTCTGGAAATGTAGCAACAGAGGATATAATTTATTTATTTAACTCAATGAAAATATCCACAGGAATTGATTTAAAAGATTTGATTATTTTGTGCAAAAAAATAAGGAAATTTTTTAAAAGTGAAGTTTTAAGTGGAAAAATTTTATCAGCTGGAATACCAAAAAACTTTTATTAATGTTGATAATTGTATAAACAATTTTCAATCATATTTTGGATTATCTNACTCCAAGTTTTTTGTCCTTTGTAATCTGAAATTAAGTCTTGCCTAATTTCAATAATAATTGAAGGGATTGATTTTTTATCCCCAAATTTAGAAATGATATAATCATCATTGTTGTTCACGCCATAGGGTTCATTATTACCAACTGTAAATTTATAATTATGCCTTAAAAAGTCTATACAATAATTCCCAAGTTTTTCCGACAAGCCATAAAGAATTCCACAATGCCAAGGCCTTTGAATATTTTCTTCACGTAGTTTTGGAGTAAAACTATGAATTGAAAATATAATTTTAATTTTTTTTGTTGATATAATATCTGATAGTTTTTCATGAAAAGGAATATAAAATTTTCTAATCCTTGATTTTTTCTCATTTTCTGCCAATCCAATATTGAAAGGAATAAATGATCCATCACTAAAATGTCTTATGCAATCAGGTGAATTAATACCCCTGTTTAAATCTACTAATAATCTTGAGAATTTTGATAAAATAATTTGATCTTTTACTTTTTTTGACAAGAATTCACATACTCCATATACACCTATATCATGAGAGATATGTCGTCTGAGATCATTTTTGTTAAGTCCTAAATTACGTAATTCTACTGGAATTTCATTGCCAGCATGTTCGGCAATAATTAAAAGCTGAGATTTACTTTTAGTATTTCTTTCTGAGAAGGTTTTTTTTGATTTGGTATTCATAAGAAAATTTTAATGTGTTTCAGGCACTGTCTTTAAGAATGTTTCTTCAAGTATATTACTGAAGAATTTTAAAAAAGTATTTATATCATCTTTGTCAACACATAAAGGAGGTCTTATTTTTATTACATTATCGTAAGGACCTTCTAACCCTACTAAAATTCTTTTTTCTCTAAGTCTATTACAAATATATTCAGCCTCTAAAGTGCCAGGCTCTTTAGTTTGAATATTAGTTATTATTTCTACCCCTAAAAATAAACCTATACCTCTAACATCTCCAATAATTGGGAATTCAGACTTAAGCTTCTCCAATTCCTTTATTAAAAGATTTCCCATTTTTTTTGAATTAAACTTTAAATTTTCATCATCAACTATTTTTAAAACTTCATTTGCTATAAAACATGAAAGATCTGATCCCCCAAATGTTGAAAAAAATTCAATGCCATTATCAAATGATCGTGCAATTTTGCTTTTAGTAATTACAACTCCAATTGGATGACCATTACCAATTGGTTTACCTAATACAACTATATCAGGATCAACTTTTTGTTGCTCAAATCCAAAATAAAACTCACCCAAACGACCTAGACCAGTTTGAACTTCATCTGCTATACATAACCCACCAGCTTTTTTTACTTTTTTATAAATATATTTCAAAATTCCATCTTGAGGTATTATTTGTCCTGCAACACTTGGAAAAATCTCTGAAATAAAGCCAGCTACTGGCCTATTTTTTGAACACAGTTTATCCAAAATTCTATCTATTTGAAACCTTGGATCCACGCCTCTAAATGGGTCAGGACAATCCATAACATGAACCCACTTTTTTCTACCAATTCCGTTAGGTTTATTAAATTTATATGGAGAAACTTCTAAAACACCATTCGTATTACCATGATATCCATGATCGAAAGTTATAAATTCTTTAGAACCAGAGTAAGCTTTGGCCAAACGCAGGGCTAATTCGTTAGCCTCAGAACCAGAATTAACAAGAAAAACATGACTAAAATTTTTTGAAAATCTAGATAATATATTTTCAGAAATAACTTTTTGGATTGGGTGCAAATACCGTGTATTTGAATTGACAAGTTTTAATTGATTAAAAACTAATTTTGCTATTCTCGGATGAGAATGACCAACATGTGGTACATTATTATAAAAATCTAAAAAACATTTTCCATTTTCATCAAATAAGTAATTTTTATGACCCCTCATGATAGTTAAAGGATTTTTATAACTAATTTTTAAATTTCCTGAATAATGATTTTTACGATTTTGTAATAATAATTCTTTATCTACATTTTTGAACTTAATTTTTTTTGTGCTTATACCTAAAAATGGGGCAGGATTAGGGCAGTATTTTTCCCAGAAATCTTTTTCCTTTTCATTACATACACCAGGCCAATTTTTTCCTTGACCTAAACCTAATGAAATTTGAATGTGCAAGTGCGGTTCCCACCCACCATTTACTTTAAAACTACCAATTTTTGCCAGTCTTCTTGCTTTTTTTACTTTTTGACCAACTTTTAAATTTATTGAATTAGGATCTAAGTGACCAAAAAGAGAAAAGAAAAATAATCCTTTTTTTGTGTAATGTTTTAGGACTATAAACCCTCCATAATCTAATCTCTCTTGACAATTATCTACAAAAACAACTTCTCCATCATAAGGACAATAAACAGGTGTATTTGTTTTACAGAAAACGTCTGCCCCCAGATGGATGGTCCTACGACTAGAGTTTTTATCAGCACCATTAAAAAAATTTTTTGAGGTATAGATAAGTCTTGGTTCTAAATATTTACCTAAGTAAAAATAATCAGTGTTATTTTGTTGGTTATGATTAGTTAAATTTAACGCCTCTTCATCCGTAATGTTAAAAGGGTCTTCTGGTATTGAACAATTTTGTGGATCTAAGTTAATTACTTTTGCAGTCTTTAAACTGCCTTTAATTGCTGGAAAAAAATTATTGAGATTCGAATTTAAAAATTCTTCAACTTCGTTCGAAGATCTTAAAGGTGAAAATCCACAACTATCTCTAAATCTAGCAGTTATAAAGTCTTTATTTTCTCTCATACTCAACAAAAAATTTTTTGTATCATTTTGAGATATCAATACGTAAGGATCATCNGGCTTATTCTTTGACATAACAATTGAGTTTACATAACTTACTGCAATTCTAACCAATATTAATGTGTAAAGGATATCTAACTCATTTTCAGAAATTGGATTCTTAAGATGATAACCTTGTAAAAAATGAAGTTGTTTTTCTATTCCAACATCTGGTAAAATCAACAAATATGCAGAGCAAATAGCAATATTACAAATTTGGGGACAAAAAGCTAAATCCCCAAAGTCCAGTATACCACTTATCTCAGGTAGATTTAATCCATTATAATTTACTAATAAATTCTGATCATTTAAATCGTTATGAGTCCAATGTGACTCTAAATTTAGCAAAACATTAGAAATATTTTTAAAATCAACTAAGATATCCTCTATTACTTTTCTTATTTTTGAATTCTTAATATCTGATAAGTGGTTTTCAATCCAATATGGTTTTGTAAGATTCCACTTATTACTAGGAATGCTTAATGTTTTTTTAAATCGTTTAGAATATAGATCTAGCAACCCAACTTTTTTTCCTAAATCAAAGATCAATTCAAGTGGTTTTGGTTTAAAATCTGAAAATAATTCTCCCTCAATTTTTTTTATAATCCAAACATATCTTTCATTTTTATTTTCATCATTTATTTTCTCAAAATCGTTTCCATNAATAGATTTATAAATTTTTGGTATGGGTAAAGAAGATTTAGTTTTATTAATAAATTTCAAAAACCTTATTTGTCCTTCTAAAAAGCCTTCATCGCAATCATTTCTCATTATTTTAACGATGAATTTGTTATTTTTGTGATCAATAACCTCAAAATTTAAATCAAACTCAGAATTTAGTTTTAAAAATTTGCCATTTATCTTCCAATATTGAGAAATTACATTCTCCCAATATGAAAAGTTATTTTTTATTTTTTTGATCTCTTTTTTTTTCATATTGAAATTAGATTTCTTAATCAAATATGTAGTTATCCAAAACTAAATATGGCCCAATCAAAATAACATACCAAAGAAAAATTATTATNTTCACTTTGATTTAATTATTATAAAAATAATAGTATATTTCTCAAATAAGTAAAAGATGAATTGGCTTTATTCTTGCAAGCATATTAGAACATTTTGCAATATGAATTTTTAATATGCTACTATGATGTTTTGATTTTAAGTTTGATATGTATATTTTAAAAAAAATAATTTTGTTTAGCTTTTTATTTTTCTATGGATTTAAAGCATTTTCTCAAGNAACAAATTCCGAAATTAAATGTAATTCTAATAGTATTGATGAATTATACTCTTTAATTTATTCACCACTTGAACCATTTGAACCTCCAGCAACTGCTGTAGATGATGATGGAAATATAACAGCTAGTGAGGACGAATTATTTTCTTTAAGGAGACGCCATTTTTATGACCAATTAAAAGGCGAAGATATTGTATCTATCAATTTACAAACTTATGCAACTATTAACAAAGAATTACCTGGAGTTTTGGAAGATTTTGAACCGGTGATAAAAATTTTATTACCTGATTGCCAACCAGTTTCCTTATTTAGGGGAGTTCCAGTTTCAAGTACTGCAGCAGATTTCAATACAATTCTAAAAACTACCGAGATTGGACTCAAGACAGAATTAGAAGCTATCGTTAATTATGCAAGATCTTCGATTGATCCAAAACCTATAAAATTTGAGCAAATTCTTGATATTTTAAAAAATGATTTAGCGATTACACCTGAAATAATAAATGCAATTTTACCAGAACCCATTGCTGAAAGATATTTTCCTGATGGGAATATTCCAACTGGAAATTTATCAGAAGCAGCTATTTTGGCTTTTGTGTCTCTAGGTGGAAAAGTAATTAACCCACCTAATCAACTTTTTTTTATAAAGCCAAGGAGCTATTCAGGTGTAATTGAAGACTATAGCTCTCTAATAATAAAAGAGGATGGTTCAATAGAACCAGCTGCTGCTTTAAATACATCTCTCGTATCTCAAATGTTAAATAGAATGGGTGTAAAAGCACAAATCCTTATAATTAGTGAAGTTGAAACTGATGTTGCAGGTAATTGTACTTTAGATGATGCAGGACGATGGCATCAAATAATTGGTGGAAGAAAAAGTAGNAACTGNCCTTTTTTTTCTTTAGCTAGTCAAATGCTAGAAAATGGAACGTATAAAAGAACTAAAGATTATGTAGAACAAAATATTGTTTTTAGACAACTTGAAGCCATTTTATCCATTGCCAAAAATAATAACAAAGAAACAAATAGTTAAAATATTGTTATATTTATTTTCTCTATAAATTAGTCTTTATCTTGCAATTGACATTTAAATTTATCAATTGTACTTGGTGTTATNAAATAGTTAAAACTTAGGTATGTTTATGGATTTAAATAAAATTAACGTTGGGAAAAACCCTCCTTATGAGATTAATGTGGTGATAGAAATTACAGGTGGATCTTCAGGGGGAAGTCCTGTGAAATATGAATTTGACAAAGACAGTGGTGGTATATTTGTTGATAGAATTGTAAATACATCAATGTTTTATCCATGTAACTATGGATTTATTCCAAATACTTTACATGCAGACGGAGATCCTACAGATGTTTTAGTATTACTAGACATACCTCTTCCACCTGGCGTTGTCATACCTTGTAGACCCATAGGGGTTTTAAAAATGGAAGACGATGGTGGATTAGATGATAAAATTATTGCAGTTCCTACTAATAAAATAGACCCATTCCAATCAGATATTTCTGATTTGACAGATTTAAATGAGAAAACAAAAGAAAGAATTTCCCACTTTTTTGAGCATTACAAAGATTTAGAAAAAGATAAGTGGGTTAAATTAATTGGTTGGGGAAATAAAGAGGAAGCCATTGAAATTATTCATGATTCTATAAAAAGTTTTAAAAGTTAAAACATTACTTAGTTAGTGCATCTTTNGCAAAAGTCCCAGCTTTTCCAAAATCCATTTTACCNGAATATTTTTCTTTTAAAGTATTCATTACTTTTCCCATATCTCTGAGAGAAGTAGCATTTATTTCTAAAATTATTTTATGAACTATTTGCTCTGTTTCTTCTGAATTAAGTTGCTTAGGTAAAAATGTTTCTATTATTTTGATTTCATCAAATTCCTGTTGGGCTAGCTCCAGCCTACCACCTTCTTCATATTGTTTTGCACTTTCTTGCCTTTGTTTTATCATTTTACTTAATATAGAGAGGATTTCCTCATCACTAACGCCCTCTAAATTGTCTTCAGATCTAACTGCAATATCTCTGTCTTTTATTGCGGCATTTATAAGTCTAATGGTTGATATTTTTTGAGAATCTCTTGCTCTCATAGCATCCTTNAGTGATTTGTCTAATATATCACGCATTAAATCTCACCATTGGTTGTATTTTGATTGAAAACATAAATCCCTTACATTAAAGATACAATATAATTAATTCAACCTATAAAATAATCCAAACGGAAATTTCTAAAGTATAGAATTGAATAATGTTAGAAAATAAAAATGCTTGTTTAGTTTTAGATAATGGAACAATATTAAAGGGATTTGGATATGGTGCAACTGGTATTGCAGTTGCGGAATTATGTTTTAATACTTCAATGTCTGGATATCAAGAAATTATAAGTGATCCGTCTTACTCTAATCAAATCATAGTATTTACCTTTCCACATATTGGCAATGTGGGAGTTAACACTGATGATAATGAGTCTTTAAAAAACTCAGCAAGTGGCGTTATTACTTATTTAAAACCAACAACACCTTCTAATTGGAGAAAAACTGAAACTTTAGATAACTGGTTGAAACAAAAAAATGTTATTGGATTATATGGTATTGATACCAGAAATTTAACACTCCAATTAAGAGACAAAGGAGCCATGAACGGTGTAATTTGCCATCAAGATAATTCTGATTTTGATATTGGAAAAATGACAAATTTTTTAAATGAATGGTCTGGATTAAATGGTTTAGATCTTGCAAAAAAAGTATCATGTAAAGAGACTTATGATTGGAAAGAAGGTCATTGGTTAGCTCCAAAAATATATAATAATACAAAAATTACCAAAACAATTGTGGCTATTGACTTNGGAATTAAAACAAATATTCTCCGATCCTTAGCAGAATTAGGATGTGGCGTAATAGTAGTACCTGCAACTACTTCATTTAAAGAAATTATGAATTATAAACCTGATGGTTTATTTTTATCAAATGGTCCTGGTGATCCTAAAGCGACTGGAAAATATATCATACCAGTTTTAAAAGAGGTTATTGAAAAAACAGAATTACCTATTTTTGGAATATGTCTTGGGCATCAAATCTTGGCATTAGCATTAGGAGCAAAAACTATAAAAATGAAAACTGGACATCATGGTGCTAATCATCCAGTACAGGATTTAAAGACAGGAAAAGTAGAGATTACTGTAATGAACCATGGATTTGCAGTTGATAGAAAAACACTTCCTAAAAATGTTTTTGAAACTCATGTATCACTTTTTGATCAAAGTAATTGTGGAATAGCCGTGAAAGATAGAAATATTTTTTCTGTACAATATCATCCGGAAGCAAGTCCTGGACCAACTGATAGCTTATACCTCTTTAAACAATTTATTCACACATTATAATATATATCAAATTTAATATAAAAATGTTAAAAAAATGAATTCAATTGAAACTGACGTAATTATATGCGGCGCTGGTATTTCTGGATTGCTAATGGCTAAATCCCTTACAAATATAGGAATAAAGGTAGCCTGTATCGAAAAATATAAAAGACAAAAAGATAATACTANAGAAACAGATTTGCGATCTACNGCTCTACTTGATCCTGCTATAAGTTTTTTTAAAGAGATAGGGGTATGGGAAAAATTTGAAAAATTTGCTCAACCTTTAAATTCGCTTGTAATTTGTAATTTGGATCCAAAAACTGAAGAAATTAACTCAAGTTGCGAATTCTTTGCCGAAGAACTTGGAATAAATGTCCTCGGTTATAATTTACCTAATAAAGTAATAATTGAAGAACTTCAAAAATTAATGAAATCAAGTAGGAATTTTTTTTATTTAGAAGGTGATTATGTAGAACACATAACTCCTAGGTCATTTGATGTAGTAATAAAGACAAAAGGAAAAAAACAAATCACTTCTAAACTAATTATTGCAGCAGATGGAAGACACAGTAATGTCAGAGAATTATTAAATATTAAAAAATTTAAATATGATTATAACCAACAAGCCTTTGTTTTTAATATTAAACATAAAATCAATCATGATTCTAAATCTTATGAGATATATAAATCGGAAGGACCATGTACACTTGTTCCTTTAAATACAAGTAAATTCAATGGACATTTTTCATCTGTAGTTCTTATGCTTAAAGATACAAAAAAGAATGATAAAAACTTTCTTANTAAAAAAAATTTATCACATTTCATTACAAAAAGAACTGGCCATATTCTTGGAGANTGTANCGTTACAAGCGAAATANGAAATTTCCCAATCATTACTCAAGCATCTAGTAGTTTGATCTCTGAGAGATTAATATTATTAGCTGAAACCGCTCATGTATTACCTCCAATTGGTGCACAGGGACTTAATACATCGATACATGATATCAAAAACTTGTTTTATTTAATTGAAAAAAAATTAAAAAATAATGAAGAGATTGGAGATAATGTATTCTTAAAAGAATATGATAATTCAAGAAAGTTAAAAATAACTTCTAGAATGTTGAGTGTTCACATATTAAATAAATTGGCTATGAGTAAAAATCCTACAATTTCAAATATTAGAAAATATGGATTAAGTTTTTTAAATGGTAATAAAATTTCAAAAAAAAATGTCATGAAATTTGGGATGTTTCAATAGTCAAATAATAAAGTATTAAATTACAATTGCCATAACACTAAAATTCAACTATTAAGCTCAACTTAAATATTGTTTAATGTTTGTGGTTAATCTACATCAGAAATTATACTGGAGGGAAAATGCGCGTATACTATGATCAAGATTGTGACGTTAATATCGTAAAAGAAACAAAAATAGCTATCTTGGGTTATGGTAGTCAAGGACATGCACATGCATTAAATTTAAGGGATAGTGGTGCAAAAAACATTGCTGTTGCATTAAGAGAAAATTCTCCATCAGCAAAAAAAGCTGAAGCTGAAGGATTAAAGGTTTTAGGTATAGAAGAAGCAGCTAAATGGTGTGACTTAATGATGTTCACAATGCCAGACGAACTACAAGCTGAGACATATAAGAAATTTGTTCATAATAATTTAAGAAGCGGGTCAGCAATAGCATTTGCTCACGGATTAAATGTACATTTTGGACTAATTGAACCCAAAACTGACGTAGATGTTATCATGATGGCACCAAAAGGCCCAGGTCATACAGTTAGAGGAGAATTCATCAAAGGCGGTGGTGTTCCATGTTTAGTAGCAGTACACCAAAATGCATCAGGAAAAGCTTTAGAATTAGGCTTATCCTATTGTTCTGCTATAGGTGGAGGTAGGTCAGGAATTATTGAGACTGACTTCAAACAAGAATGTGAAACAGATCTTTTTGGAGAGCAAGCAGTACTTTGTGGAGGCTTAGTAGAATTAATAAGAATGGGATTTGAAACTTTAGTTGAAGCAGGATATGAGCCAGAAATGGCATATTTTGAATGTCTTCATGAAGTAAAATTAATCGTAGATCTTATTTATGAAGGTGGAATTGCCAATATGAATTATTCTATATCTAACACAGCAGAATATGGTGAATATGTATCAGGACCTAGAGTGTTACCTTACAAAGAGACTAAAGAAAGAATGAAAGAAATTTTAACAGATATTCAAAATGGAAATTTTGTAGGTAAATTTATGCAAGAAAACCTAGTTGGCCAACCATTTTTTAAAGCTACAAGAAGAATTAATGACTCACATGAAATTGAAAAAGTGGGAAAAAAGTTAAGGGGTATGATGCCTTGGATAGCTAGTGGTAAGATGGTAGATAAAAACAAAAATTAAAACTNTAATAATTTTGGTTTATGTTTAATTTAAAAGTCTGGAGATTTTATAATTGGAAAACGTTTTACTTATTATTCACTTGATAATAGCTCTTATACTAATCGCAGTCGTTTTACTTCAGCGTTCAGAAGGGGGAGGTCTTGGAGTTGGTGGTGATAACAATTTTATGGCTAACAGATCAGCAACAACTGCATTAAATAAATTAACATGGATAATTGCAGTCCTTTTTTTGATAACCTCCTTGATACTTACAATAATTGCNGCNAATGAAGCAGGAAATCAGTCTATATTAGACAATAATGATATAAATGAGGTGGAAGTTGAGCAACCTAAAGGAACACCTGGGTTAGATGAACTTAAAGCTCTTCCGAAAAATGAAGAACCATCTACTCCACCAAAAGAATACTAATCATTAAACATTAGANTTTTCCTATTTCTGTAGCCAAAATAAAATAATTATTTTATAATCTATTTCCGTGGTTATGATTCAAATAGTATCTTCAATTTTACTGTTCATTTTAAAAAAATGACCAGGTTTATCTTTATAACTGGAGGNGTAGTTTCTTCACTAGGAAAGGGCCTAACAACGGCTGCTTTAGGAGCTTTACTTCAAGCACGCGGATATAAAGTTAGATTGAGAAAATTAGACCCTTATCTCAATGTAGATCCAGGAACAATGTCCCCCTTTGAACATGGTGAAGTTTTTGTAACGGATGACGGTGCAGAAACTGATCTGGATCTTGGACATTATGAACGTTTTACAGGAGTAGCAGCTAAAAAAACTGATTCTATTTCATCAGGGAAAATATACTCGAATGTTCTGGATAAAGAGAGAAAAGGTGATTATTTAGGTAAAACAATTCAAGTTATACCACATGTAACAGATGAAATAAAAAAATTTATTGAAATTGGCGAAGAAGAAGTTGATTTTATGTTATGTGAAATCGGGGGGACTGTTGGAGATATAGAAGGTCTACCATTCTTTGAAGCTATAAGACAATTTTCACAAGAAAAAGGAGTAGGATCTTGCATATTTATGCATTTAACATTGGTGCCATTTATACAAACTTCTGGTGAATTAAAAACAAAACCAACTCAACATTCTGTTAAAGAACTTAGGTCTATTGGTCTTACTCCAGATATTCTTGTATGCAGAGCAAAGGAAAGAATACCTGAAGAAGAAAAGAAAAAACTAGCATTATTTTGCAATGTAAAGTCAGACGCTATAATATCTGCTTATGATTTAAAATCAATTTATGATGCTCCGTTAGCATTTCATAGAGAATTTCTAGATGTTGCAGTCTTAAATGCTTTTCAAATTAAACCTTCAAAAAAACCTGATTTATCTATTTGGAAAGATGTTTCTAAAAATATTAATTTCCCAGAAGGCGAAGTTAGAATTGCAATTGTTGGAAAATATACCAAACTAGGCGATGCTTATAAATCCATTGCTGAAGCTCTGACGCATGGGGGTATTGCAAACAACACAAAAGTGATAGCTGAATGGATAGACTCAGAAATTTTTGAAAAAGAAAATACAGCAGCTTATTTACAAAATTTTAGTGCTATCCTTGTTCCTGGTGGGTTTGGAGAACGAGGAGCAGAGGGTAAAATTATGGCAGCAAAATTTGCAAGAGAAAAAAAGGTTCCATTCTTTGGTATTTGCCTTGGAATGCAGATGGCAGTTGTTGAAGCAATTCGAAATTTAGGAGAAATTAAGAATGCTAGTTCTGAAGAGTTTCACTACCCTTATTCTGATGTTAAAAAAGACATAGTACCAATTATTTTTCATTTAGAAAAATGGATAGATAAAGGCAAAATTGTTACCAGAAAAGTTACCGATTATAAGGGTGGAACTATGCGTTTAGGAGCCTATGATGCTATACTCAAATCAAATTCAAAAGTCAGTAAAATTTATAATGCACCTTCTATATCAGAGAGACACAGACACCGATTTGAAGTAGATATAAATTATAAAGAAATTTTGGAAAAAAATGGATTCATTTTTTCTGGGGTTTCACCTGACGGTTTGTTACCAGAAATTATTGAAATTTCTGATCATCCATGGTTCATAGGAGTTCAATTTCATCCAGAATTAAAATCAAAACCATTTTCTCCCCATCCCCTGTTCGCAGATTTTATTAAAGCAGCACTTATGCAGTCTAGGTTAGTTTAAACGAGGTTAATAATGTGGAATAAATTAAAAGAAATCTTTACAGCAGAAAAAGAAGTTGAAGATATAACTTCAGATAATGCAATAGCAACAATTTTAGTCAGAGCTGCAAAAACAGACAATGAATACACAGAATCTGAACAAACACTTATAGATAATTTATTATCAAATCAATTAAATATTACTTTAGAAGAAGCTCGNATCTTAAGAATAAAGGGAGAAGGTTTAGAAGCTGAAATTAATGACAATGTTCAACTTACTAGGATTATAAAACAGGATATTCCATATGAAGAAAGAGAAATGTTAATTGAACAATTATGGAGTGTTGTTTTAGATGATGATTATAGAACTCCAGAGGAAAATAAATTTATGAGGGTATTAACACATCTTTTTGGTATAAGCGATGTTAATAGTGCAAAGGCAAGATCAAGGGTTCTAGCCAAAAAATAAGAANTAAATAACTAAGAGAAGAATCTTGAACTTTTCAACNATAAAAATTACTAAGAATTTAATCAAAATACATGGCATTAANGATAAAGAATATAAAGTTATAATTGATCTTATAGGAAGAGAACCCAGTATCACAGAACTTGGTATATTCTCAGCAATGTGGAATGAACACTGCTCCTATAAATCCACAAAAAAATGGTTAAAAACACTTCCTGTTAATGGGCCGCAGGTAATATGTGGTCCAGGTGAAAACGCAGGAATTATAGATATTGAGGATGGCGACGCTCTAGTTTTCAAGATAGAAAGCCATAATCACCCTTCATTTATTGATCCNTTTCAAGGNGCCGCTACAGGTGTTGGAGGAATTTTAAGGGATATATTTACAATGGGAGCTAGACCAATAGTTACTATGAATGCTCTAAGTTTTGGAACAAAAAAAAATAAGGTAAAAGAGCTTTTATCTGGTGTTGTTAAAGGNATAGGAAGCTATGGAAATAGTTTTGGAGTTCCTAATTTGGGAGGAGAATTAAGATTTGATCCATCTTATGACGGTAATTGCCTAGTAAATGTTTTTGCAGCAGGTATCGTTAAAAAAGATAGTATTTTTTATTCTGGTGCAACTGGACCCGATCTACCTTTGGTTTATTTAGGAGCAAAAACAGGTAGAGACGGAATAGGTGGAGCCACAATGGCTTCGAATGAATTCAATAGTAAAAAGGAAAANGAGAGACCAACAGTTCAAATAGGAGACCCTTTTATGGAAAAATGCCTGTTAGAAGCTTGTTTGGAACTTATGGATAATGGAGCAGTAATTTCTATACAAGATATGGGAGCAGCTGGACTTACTTGTTCAGCTGTTGAAATGGCTGGNAAAGGAAATTTAGGTGTATATCTGGAGCTTGATAAAGTCCCTANAAGAGAAACTAACATGCACGCCTATGAAATGATGTTATCAGAAAGTCAAGAAAGAATGCTTATGACTCTTGCTCCTGGTAAAGAAAAAATTGCTAGAGAAATTTTTCAAAAATGGGATTTAGATTTTTCAATAATTGGAAAAACAATTTCTGAAGATAGATTTAAAGTTTATCATAAAGGGAAAATAGAAGCGGACTTACCACTACTAGCCTTATCAAATAATTCACCTGAGTATGATAGAAATTGGAAAATTAAAAATAAGATTTCCACTTTACCTAGATTCAATTCTTCTACTGTCAATCCAATGGAAGCTCTTAAAATATTATTATCNAGTCCAAATCATTGTTCAAGGAAAGTAATTTGGGAACAATTTGATCATATGGTTTTATCTAATACAATTTTACCACCAGGAGCCAATGCTGGAATTGTAAAAATAAATAATTCNGAAAAAGCAATTGCTTGTACTTTAGACTGTAACCCAAGATATTGTGAACAAGATCCCATATTAGGTGGGATTCAAGCAGTAACTGAAACTTTTCGTAATCTAGTCATTTCAGGGGCAAAGCCATTAGCAATAACAAACAATTTAAATTTTGGTAATCCTGAGAAATCAGAAATAATGGGTCAAATTGTTGGCTGTATAAAAGGTATTTCTGAGGCATCGAAAGAATTGAACATGCCTGTAGTGTCTGGAAACGTAAGCCTTTATAATGAAACTAATGGTTGCCCAATTTTACCCACTCCTACAATTGGAGGAGTAGGTATAATAAAAAATTTAAAAGAAATTATTAAAATAAAAGCAAGGGTGGGTGATTGTTTACTTTTAATTGGGGAAAATCCTGATAATCTTGGCCAATCTGCTTTTTTTCGAGAGGTTTTGAAAATTACTGCAGAGAAAGCGGGCCCTGTACCTAAAATCAATTTTCAAAAAGAAAGAAAAATCTCTGAATTTATTTTTGAAATAAATAGTAGTGAACTTATTGTAGGTGGTCATGATGTTTCAGATGGTGGAATTTTACTNGCTACAGCTGAAATATGTATTCTTAACAATATTGGTTTTGTTTTTAACACAGATGACATAAATTGGCTTTTTGGAGAAAATCAAGGACTATATTTGATAGTTTGCGAAAAAACTAAGGTAGAATCTATTTTAAAGATGGCTCAATCAAATAGAATTTCTTTACAAAAATTAGGTTATTTCAATGACGGAATATTTAAAGTTGGAAAACAAACGTCTAAAATTGATGAACTAAAAACNATTTTTTANAATGGACTAGATGATTTAGTAAATTAGATTATATATANTACANNAGTATATANTTGAACCTAAACNTNAANNAAAAGTAGGAAATACAATGGCAATTGATGGTATTGAAATTGAAAAACTATTAAAAGATGCATTTCCAACTGCAACAATTCAGGTTGAAGATTTAGCAGGAGACAAGAACCATTATTCAGCTGTTATAACGGCTAATGAATTTAAGGGNCTAACTAGAGTTAAGCAACATCAATTAGTATATGCAGCTCTTAAAGGAAAAATGGATGGCCCAAACGGAGCACTCCATGCACTTGCACTTACTACAAAAATACCGGAGGAAAAAAATGAATGAAGTTATAAATAATATAAAGAATGAAATTTCAGAAAATGATGTTGTTCTATACATGAAAGGAACTTCCTCAATGCCCCAATGTGGCTTTTCTAGTAGAGTGGCTGGTGTTTTAAATTACCTAGAAGTAGTTTATAAAGACGTAAATGTATTAGAAAATGAGGATTTAAGAGAGGGAATAAAGAGTTTTTCAGAATGGCCAACTATACCTCAACTCTATATCAAAGGTGAATTTGTAGGGGGATGCGATATTATTACTGAGATGGCTATGTCTGGAGAATTAGACGAACTCTTAAAAAAAAATAAGATTAGTTATAGTTCAGAGGCTGCAACAAAAATAAGGGAAGCTAATAAAGATTAGTTTTTTAGTTAAAATAATTCTTGTTGATCAGTTTCTTCCTTATTTATTTCACCGCTATTGTTTATATTTTCCTTTTCTTCAAGATCTACACCGTCCTTTTCTATCAGAGTTTTTAATTTTTCATGAATGGATACTAGAATTTTAGTNACTGAGGTTTCATCAATATAAGGTTTAGTTAAATCTAATTTTTCTTTTTTTTGAATTTCATGGTTTGAATTGGTTAATTCTTGAATTTGATTTTTTAAATTTAAAGAGGCTGTATTAATTTCTAAAATTTCTTTGTTTTTTGTTAATAATTCCTTTTCAATAGTTTTTAAACGACCACTAACCATCAATCCAGCCATTAGTAAAAGTTTTACATCAGGAACTTTTCCAATAGCATTTATCATATTTTTAGCTTCTTTATTTAATTCCTCTGATGCAGCTAGAACATCTGTTTCTTCTCCAGGATTACAGGCTATTGCATATTTTCTTCCACCTACATTTATTTCTACTTCAGACATTTTCATCTCCCAAAACAGAATTCAATTCCTCCAAAATCCTATTCAAATTATCAAGATCTTTTTGATGTTCATTTTTGAGTTGATTCATCTTTTCTTTCAAAAGTAAATTTTCTTCTTTTAATTTACTTATTTCATTTGAGTCTATTTTTTTAGGAATATTTAAATCAGCATTTCCTGAATTAAATTTGGACAAGGTCACTTCAATCTTTGAGATTGTATCATAGATATTTTTTTCTAATTCTTTAATCTCGTTCATTTTTTTGTCCTTATAATTTAAATTATTNATTAAATTCAAANTANATCAATTATATTTANAGTTTTATTATAATAACAACAAAAAATTTATATTTTTTGAAAATTGCATTGATTTATTTATAAAGATTTTTTTTTGAGAAGTAGGGTAAAAACTATTGTCAACAAATTTTATTAGATATATCTAATTTATGTGACAATACAGCACACAAATTGAAATACTGGAAATTAAATGGATGTAGTCGATCTAAAGAAAAATTTTAAAGAGCATTGGGAAAAAGCAACTGCCATAAGAATGTTATCCATAGATGCTGTGCAGAAAGCAAATTCAGGTCATCCTGGAATGCCTATGGGTATGGCTGACGTATGTACTGTTCTATTTAAGAATCACCTTAAATTTGATCCAAATGATCCAGACTGGCCTGATAGAGATAGATTTATCTTATCAGCAGGTCATGGATCAATGTTGTTATATTCAATTTTATATCTTACGGGTTATAAAGATATCAGTTTAGATGATATTAAAAATTTCCGTCAAATTGGCTCTAAAACAGCAGGTCACCCTGAATTTGGACATATTAAAGGAATAGAAACGACTACTGGACCGTTAGGACAAGGTTTAGCTACTGGCGTAGGAATGGCTATTGCCGAGCTTATCTTGAGAAAAAAATGGGGCAAAAATTTAGTCGATCATAAAACTTATGTATTAGCAGGAGATGGATGCCTGATGGAAGGTATTAGCCAAGAATCAATAACTCTGGCAGGAAAACATGAGTTGTCAAACCTCATTGTATTATGGGATAATAACGGTATTACAATTGATGGTGAGATTNACAAATCNTGTGTTACAAATCAGATAGACCGTTTTAAATCATCTAATTGGTCAACATTCGAATGTGACGGACATAATCCAAATGAAATAGATGACGTAATTTCAAAAGCAAAAAAAAGTAATAAACCCTCATTAATAAGCTGCAAAACATTAATTGGTTTCGGATCTCCAAATAAAGCAGGAAAAGCCAGTGCGCATGGATCACCTCTTGGAGAAGAAGAAATTAAACTTATACGAGAAATTTTTGAATGGAATTATGAACCATTTCACTTACCTGAAGAAACTAAAAAGGCTTGGCTGAGCATTGGTAAAAGAAATAAAGTTATTAAAGAACAATGGCTTCATAATCTTAATAATATGTCAAATAATAATAAAAGTTATTTTATTCAATCTATATCTGGTGATATTCCNAANTCACTAAAAAATAAATTTAATAGATTTAAAAAAACTATAATTGAGGATAAACCAACAATAGCTACTAGGAAATCATCAGAATTAACTTTAGCTGTAATCAACAAAAATATCCCGTTTACTATTGGAGGATCCGCAGACCTAACAGGATCAAATAATACACTTACTCCTGAACTTGGTATATTTTCGCCTGAAAATCAAAATGGACGATATATTCATTATGGCATAAGAGAGCATGCAATGGCTGCGGCTATGAATGGTATATCTCTTCATGGCGGTCTCATACCATACGGAGGAACCTTTTTAGCATTCACTGATTATGCAAGAGGTGCGATTAGGTTATCTTCTTTGATGAAAATTAGAGTNATNTATGTTATGACACATGATAGTATAGGTTTAGGTGAGGATGGTCCTACTCACCAGCCTATAGAGCATTTAGCAATGTTAAGAGCAACACCAAATATGTTTGTATTTAGACCTGCAGACACTGTTGAAACTGCTGAAACGTGGGAAATTGCTTTAGAAAATAAAAATACACCCTCCACAATTGCATTATCCAGACAAAATTTACCTACAGTTAGAAAAAAGTATTCATCAAAAAATTTAACTAATTTTGGTGCCTATATTATAAGCGAAGCAACTTTGTCCAAGAAAGTTGTACTAGTTGCTTCTGGATCTGAGGTTTCCATTGCATTAAGTGCACAAAAAGAATTAGAAAATGACGGTATTGGAACAAGAGTAGTGTCAATGCCTTGCTGGGAATTATTTGAAAAACAAGATATAAAGTATCAAANAAAAGTACTGACTTCTAACTGCTTAGTTGTAGGGATTGAGGCAGCTTCACCAATGGGTTGGGATAAATGGTTACATGCAGGTTGGCGAAAAAATAAAAATAACTTTTTTGTCGGAATGAACGATTTTGGAGCTTCAGCACCTGCCAGAGACCTCTATGAGCATTTTGGAATAACTGAGGAAAATGTCATAAATAAGGTTAAAGAAAAATTTAATTAAACCAAAAATTGAAAATTAAATGAATTTAAAGACACTAANTGATCATGATCTCNNTAATAAAAAAATATTAGTTAGAGTAGATCTAAATGTTCCTATTGAAAATGGTGCTATATCTGATTCATCAAGAGTTGTAGGAATTATACCAACAATAAAATATATTCAGTCNGCAGGTGGAAAAACTATTTTAATTTCTCATTTTGGTAGACCAAATGGATCATATTTAAAANAATATAGCTTAATACAAGTTGTTCCTTTGTTAGAGGAACTATTAAATTTTCCTATAAAATTTTCTTCTGAGATTATTGGTGAAAATGTAAAAAAAACAGTNAATAGCCTTCAAAAAGGTGAAATTCTGTTATTAGAAAATACAAGATTTTGCCCAGAAGAGGAAATTAATGATGAGAATTTTGCTGAAAAGTTATCTAGCTTAGGCGACATATTTTGTAATGATGCATTCTCTGCATCTCATAGAGCACACGCTTCAACTGTTGGGCTAGCTAAATTCCTTCCAAATTGTGTAGGTCATCACATGAAAAAAGAAATAGATACCCTAGAATTAGTTCTAAAAAATCCCAAAAAGCCCTTAACTGCAGTTGTTGGAGGTGCAAAAATTTCATCAAAATTAAATTTATTATTAAATTTAATCAAAAAAGTTGATTATTTAGTCATTGGAGGTGGAATGGCTAATACTTTTCTTTTCGCTCAGGGTATNCAAATTGGAAATTCATTATGTGAGAAAGATCTAAAAGAGACATCTTTAGAAGTAATGGATACTGCCAAAAAAAACAACTGTGAGATTATACTCCCTAAAGATGTAGTTGTAGCCTCTGAGTTTAAAGCTAATGCTAAATACAATATCAAAGACTTAAATAAAATAAAAAATGACGAAATGATTTTAGATATTGGACCATCTACTTGTAAAAAAATTAATGAAATTTTTTCTATTTCAAAGACACTTATTTGGAATGGACCTATGGGTGCTTTTGAATTAGAGCCATTTGATAATGGAACTATTGATACATCCCTTTGTGCAGGTAAACTTACTGAAAGTGGTGAACTGATTTCTGTTGCTGGAGGTGGTGATACTGTATCTGCTTTAAAGAAGTCAAAAGCTGATAAGAAATTTTCTTATGTATCTTTAGCAGGCGGTGCATTTTTGGAATGGATGGAAGGAAAAAGTTTGCCTGGTATTAAATGTTTATTATAGTATTATTTTAAATTATAATTTACAGAACTAAATTTTATAAATTGATAAATTTCTTTAATATAAATAAAAAATCAAAGATAATCCTAATAAACTTTTTAATATCAGTAAGTTTTTTAGTTATTTCATTTTATTTTACTTATAACGCTATTTATGGAAATAACGGTTTAAAAAAAAGTATAGTTTTGGAATTAGAGATTATTGAATTGAATAATAAATTAAATTCCCTTCAAAAAGTTCTTTTTAATATTGAAAAAAAAACTTCGAGTTTAAGTAAAAAAAATTTAGATTTAGACTTATTAGATGAGCAATCAAGAAAAATTCTTGGTCTAATTAGACCTGACGAAATAATGCTTATTGAAAAATAAAATATTATTGTTAAATCTATAGTTTAATGTTAAACTAAATCATGAACAAAAAAAATAATTTAAAGTCATATCTTCATCTATACAAAAAAATGCTTTTAATTCGTAGATTCGAAGAAAAGGCAGGACAACTTTATGGAATGGGTAAGATAGGTGGGTTTTGTCATTTGTATATTGGACAGGAAGCAGTGGTAGTGGGAGTAGACTCAGTCAAAAAAAAGGGTGATCAAGTTATAACTTCATACAGAGATCATGGTCATATGTTATCTTGCGGAATGGATCCAAAAGGAGTTATGGCAGAACTTACTGGAAAAAAAAATGGTTATTCCAAAGGAAAAGGTGGATCTATGCATATGTTCAGTAAATCTGAAGATTTCTATGGAGGACATGGCATTGTAGCAGCTCAAGTTCCAATAGGAGCTGGATTAGCTTTCGCAAATAAATATAAAAATAATCAATCTGTTTGTTTTACCTACTATGGTGATGGAGCAGCTAATCAAGGACAAATTTACGAAGCATTTAATATGGCTTCTCTTTGGAAACTTCCAGTTGTTTTTATTATAGAAAATAATCAATATGCAATGGGTACATCAATAGATAGAGCTTCTTCTACACCTAAACTTTTTACTAGAGGTGAAGCATTTGATATTCCAGGAAGGTTAGTTGATGGAATGGATGTTTTAGAGGTGAGTAAAGCAACAGAACTTGCCGCCTCTAATTGTAGAAGGGGAGATGGACCATATATTTTAGAAATGAACACTTACAGATACAAAGGACATTCTATGTCAGATCCAGCAAAATATAGAACCAGAGAAGAAGTTCAAAATGTTAAAGATAAAAAAGACCCTATAGAAAATTTTCAAAAACATCTATTAAATGAAGGTTTGGATGAGGATGAATTTAAAAAAATTGACAAAGAGATAAAAGAAATTGTTTCAGAAGCTGCTGACTTTGCATTAGAAAGTTCAGAACCTGATTTAACTGATTTATATAAAGATATTTACTTGGATAATTAGTATTAAAGGGTTTTATAAAAATGAATAGCAATGAAATACTAATGCCTGCATTATCTCCAACCATGGAAGAAGGAGGAATTGCAAAATGGTTAGTCAAAGAAGGTGATATAATTAAAGCAGGAGATTTAATTGCAGAAATAGAAACTGACAAGGCAATAATGGAATTTGAATCTGCTTTAGATTGTAAAATTAGTAAACTACTTGTTGAAGAAGGAACCAATAATATAAAAGTAAATACACCAATTGTTAAAATTAACGACAACCATATTCCATTACCAACAAAAAATTTAAATAAAGAAAATGATAAAAAAAATAAGACTAAAAAAATTATTAATCCCCAAAATGATGTACATGACTTTGATTTAGAAAAAAATGAAACCCAAAAAATATTAACAGTTAGAGAGTCTATAAGAGATGCTTTAGCTGAAGAAATGCGAGCAGATGAAAATGTTTTTTTAATGGGAGAAGAAGTTGCAGAATATCAAGGTGCATATAAAGTCTCTCAAGGTCTTTTAGACGAATTTGGAAGTAAAAGAGTAATTGATACACCAATTACTGAACATGGGTTTACCGGTTTAGCTGCTGGTGCTGCTTTTGGAGGATTAAAACCTGTAGTTGAATTTATGACTTTCAATTTTTCATTACAAGCAATGGATCAAATAATTAATACTTGTGCAAAAACGCTTTATATGTCAGGTGGACAAATGAATTGCCCTATTGTTTTGAGAGGACCAAATGGAGCAGCATCACAAGTTGCAGCCCAACATTCTCAAGATTTTGCTCCNTGGTTTGCATCAATACCTGGTTTAAAAGTAATTCAACCTTTTTCTGCAAATGATGCAAAAGGGCTTTTGAAATCCGCTATAAGAGATCCAAATCCTGTAATTTTTTTAGAAAATGAAATATTATACAATGATAAGTCTGCTTCTTCAGAAATAAGAGATGAATTGATCCCCATAGGAAAAGCTAATATTTTAATTGAAGGTACAGATGTTTCAATTATAAGTTACGGTATAGGAATAAAGCATTCACTTATGGCAATAGAANTTGCTAAAGANNTTAATATAAGTGTNGAGCTTATNGATCTAAGATCTTTAAGACCAATTGATTATAANACTGTTTTTGAATCAATTAAAAAGACCAACCGTTGCATTACAGTTGAAGAATGTTTTCCTGTTTGTTCAATAGGTAATCATTTATCTGCCTCCATAATGGAGAATGTTTTTGATTATCTTGACTCACCAGTTATAAATTGTACTGGAAAAGACGTACCTATGCCTTATGCTAAAAATCTAGAATTAGCTGCACTAATCACTCCCGAAGAAATATTTGAGAAAATTAAAAAAGTAACTAATTCGGATTAAAAAATATATGTCAACTCAAGTATTAATGCCAGCTCTTTCTCCGACGATGTCGGAGGGTAAATTGTCAAAATGGCTTGTTAAAGAAGGTGATGTAGTTAAAGCGGGAGATTTAATTGCTGAAATAGAGACTGATAAAGCAATTATGGAGTTTGAAAGTTCTGAAGATGGTACAATTATAAAACTCCTGATAAAAGAAGGGGAAGAAAATATCAAAGTTAATGAACCAATCGCAGTACTGGGTACATCAAACTTGCAATCATTAAGTAAAGATGTTGATAGAAAAAATATTGATGCTATTGAGAAAAAAAACAAAAATGATGAAAATTTATTGATAAAAAAAGATGTCTCCTCTGAAAATACCATAGAAAAGATTGATTCAAAAAANAGAATTAAAATTTCTCCACTTGCAAAAAGAATTGCCCTTCAAAATAACATAAATTTTAATGAAATTAAAGGGTCTGGNCCATTAGGTCGTATTATCAAAGTAGACATAGTTAATTTAATTNACAAAAATGATAAAATAAATNCGANCACNGTATTAAAACCACTTAAAACAGAAGAAGAATTTATTCCTCTGACACCTATGAGGAAGACTATTGCAAATCAACTCGGTAAATCAAAAAGAGAAATACCGCATTTTTATTTAAGAAAAAATGTTTATGTCGATACGTTGTTATCGGCCAGAAAGTTACTGAATAAAAAATTAGAACAAAAAAAAATAAAAATTTCCATAAATGATATTATTATCAAAGCTATTGCCCATGCTCTTTATAATAATCCTGACTGTAATGTAACTTGGGGTGAGGATAAGATAATCAAGTCTAAGTCAACTGATGTAGCATTAGCAATTGCAATTGATGAAGGTCTGATAACACCTGTTATCAAGGACATAAAAAACAAAAACCTGTCTGATATTAGTTTAGAGACAAAATCATTAATTGAAAGATCTAAAAATAGGAGATTAAAAGCTGATGAATTGAATGGCGGAACAATAACAATTTCTAATTTGGGAATGATGGGGATTGACAATTTTGACGCAATAATTAATCCACCCCATGGGTCAATACTAGCTGTTGGTAAAACACAAGAAGTTGTATGTTTTGATGAAGACGAAAACGTAATAAAGAAAACTATAATTCAATTAACTTTATCTGTAGATCATAGAATGATAGATGGAGCGGTTGGAGCAAAGTTTTTAAATGAAATAGCATCTTTTTTNGAAGAGCCNATTAATTTTCTNGCTTAGTTATTNATTAGTTATAATTTCATGATCCATTGATTTTGATGGTAAAATCTCTTTTGGAACTTCACCTACTATTTTTGCAGGTATACCAGCCACAGTTTTTCTTTCTGGAACATCNGTCAAAACCACTGAACCTGATGCAACCTTTGCACAATCTCCTATTTTTATATTACCTAATACTTTGGCCCCAGCACCTAGCAATACTCCGTTTCCAATTTTTGGATGTCTATCACCCTCTTCTTTTCCGGTTCCTCCCAAAGTAACTGAATGTAAAAGACTTACATTATCTCCGATCTTTGCTGTCTCTCCAATAACTATTCCATGTGCATGATCCATCAATATTCCTTTACCAATAGTAGCAAAGGGGTGGATATCTACAGAAAATTTGTTTGATACTAACATTTGAATAAAATATGCTAAGTCTGAGTTTCCTTTCTTTGAATAGAAGTTAGCTATTCTATAGCACTGTAATGCTTGAAAACCTTTATAATAGAGAACTGGATTGATGTGGCGTGTACAAGCTGGATCTCTATCAAAGTTTGCTAAAATATCCTCTACTGTGGAAAAAATTATTTTTTCATCACTATCTAAAGCAAAATCAGTAATTTTTTTGATATCTCTAAATTCTATAAAACTACATTCTAAGTTATCTGCAACTAAGTAAGATAAACATTCCTGAAAAGAATTATGGTCACTTATTTTTTTATCGATAAAATAATTTAGTAAGGGTTCTTTTTTTTTTATCTCAATCGACTCAAATATAATTTTTTCCCAAATTTCATCAGTTTTATTTGCTGCAGTTGATTTTTGCTTCATTTATTCTCACCTCAAGAATTTGAAAGAAAAACAAATACCATGTGAGGGGTANTTAATTATTTTTTCCAACTAGTGATTTATACAACTTAACATTTTTATTATGTTCTGCAAGATTCTTTGAAAAGAAATGTCCTCCTATACCATTTGAGACATAATAATAGAATTTTGAATTAGCAGGGTTAGCTGCCGCTTTCAAAGCGTCTTCTCCAGGATTACAAATTGGATTTGGCGGTAAACCTTTTATTATATAGGTATTGAATTCAGAATATTTTCTTAAATCAGATTTTGTTAGTGGACGGCCTAATGATTTTTTTCCCTGTGTTATACCATAAATAACAGTTGGATCAGCTTGCAGTCTCATTTTTTTTCTTAATCGATTATG